>JAEEGK010000274.1_pt1 | contig 129033 bp, 105 predicted proteins | sample 8958771 | NCBI WGS metagenome assembly JAEEGK01 (sample SAMN16246547, study PRJNA631951) | gut metagenome | biome: gut microbiome; feature: rumen; material: SC-attached | host: Bos | place: Iran: Karaj | collected 2018-10 | reverse complement strand
CATAGCGTTGATTCTTACAAAGGAACCGCTTCCCGAACTGGCTGAGATATATGGGAAAACTGCTGAGATAACCGGAAAAACACGGCTTGGCTATCTTGGAAAAATGAAAGGGATTGAAAAGGTGCTGATTACGGATACGGTCGATTCCGTTTACCCGAATCTGCAGACAGGACAGGGAACTTTTTATAGCGTATTTATATCATATGTGTTCCGGTCACTTGAACTTGACAGCGAATCGTATATCCCGATGGCTGTAATGTGTAAGAACGGATATTATATCACATTGTACGGCTGGATAAACGGAACGAGCGACTATGATGAAATGACAGGCTATCTTTTTGGACAGCCGTGAACACAATAAATAACTTGTGCGTAAACTGTTTACTGATCTGTAAGGTCATGTTATCATAAAATGTATGTAATAGCCTTAATTGTTATTTGAATATACAGGTGGATGATATGAGAATCGCGATATGTGAAGATGAGCCGGTATATATTGAGTTGATCAAAGAGAAAACCACCGGTTTTTTCCTAAAAAGAAATATTAAAACAGCTGTCGATTCATATACTGATGCTTTGCTGCTTATGAATAAGATAAATGAAGGCCGGGATTATGATCTGATATTGATGGATCTGCAGACAAAACACAGCGACGGGATGGATGCGGCAAAACGTCTAAGAGCCGGGAATATCAATATTCCCATAATCTTTGTCACAGGAATAGAGGACAGGGCATATCAGGGATACAGTGTAGATGCACTTGATTATGTGGTAAAAAAAGATATTGATAAAAGATTACCCGAAGCTCTTGAAAGATTTCTGGAAAAACACAGGACCGGTATGATCGCGGTGCCTATAAAAAAGGATAAGACTGCAGTACTTAAGATAAAAGATATCCTTTGGGCTGAATCGGACGGAAGATACAGCAGACTGGTTTTAAAGAATCCGGACAGGGTAAGTAAAGATAAGGCTGTTGAAAGTACATATGAAGAGCTTGAAAGCTCCCTTAGCATAGGAAAGTTGGCTGAGATGCTCCCGACAGGTGATTTTGTCGAGGTATACAAAGCGATATTTGTAAATATAAGTGAGATAAAACGGGTGGAAAATGATGTGGTAATAATGTCAAACGGCAATGAATTACCGCTCAGCAGAAGAAAAAGAAATGATGTTCTTTGTGCAGTATTATGTAAAGTAAAGGAACTTTAAAATGAGAAGATACTTTTTGTATTTTGTCTTGGGGCTCTTGTTCTGCATAGTCTTTGAGTATTTTGTCACTTATTTCTACAACCGGAGTCAGCTGTATGAATATACCGCTGCCAAGGATGATATACAAGTACATTACAGTTGGGGCGGATATGGTCTGCAGTTATCTTCCGAGCAGGTAAATGAAGCTAATTATATACTACAGGGAATCGGGTATGATGAATACCATGAAAAAACTGATCATTATGCTTACCAGGTAGCAAAAATCCAGGAGTATAAAACGCTTATAATTGAAAACAGAGCTTTATCGGAGCTTGAGAAATCCGGTAAGAACTACATATTCATCAACAAAGTGCGATATACCAGGGAAGAGATAACTAAAGTGTATAGCTTGTACAGTAATCTTGATCCCATCCGGTTGGAGGATATATACCGGATATATCAGGCTGTATACGGGAGTCTTATATATTCGGAAGAATATGAAGCCTATGTCCGGTATGTTATAGATCATTCCAGGCTGCTTTCCGAGGTCAGGATTTTTGATGATGATACAAAGGAAGATATCAAAAATAAGGGAAATGAGTATTCAAGTTTTTCCGATGTAAAGATGAAGGCGTATATACCTGCCGGATTTGAAAAACTTTTGGATGACCCGTTTGGGGATATGATGGCGGTTCTCATGGTTTTGATATGCTCTTTTGCAGTATTGGGAAATACAGGGAAACAAAAAGGATCTGTATTAAATGAGAAAAATGGAAAAGGACTGTTTAGCTGTTTACTTATAGCAGGTTTGATATGTCTGTTCCTGCTGGAGGGCGCAGCAATAGACCGTACATTTGGTATCGGTGGACTTCAATATCCTGTCCAGACGGTAACCGGATATAAAAAATGCACCGTGCAGATAAGCATGGGAATATTCCTGATAATCCGTACCATACTCAGGGTTTTTATATACTTTGTATTATACGATGCGATCGTGCTGATCATCTTGAAGAAGAGATACTGCCTTGGGTTAGTCATAACCGGCGTGGCAGTAATATCCGAGTTTGTTTTTTTAAAGGGAACGTTGTTTGATTTCATGGGGACGGTCAGGTTAGAAAAGATTTTGACTTTTACCCATAAGGAATTTGTCGGTTTTGTGATATCTTCTGCTCTTATCATGACGGTTTTTATGATCATCCTGGAGTTCAGGTTCCGGAGCTTTTTGAGTACAGAGAGGAAAATGGCAGAGCAGGCATATCTTGCAGAAATAAATGAGAAATATAATGAAATGCGGACCTTGAAGCATGACATGAATAATCATCTTTCTGCGGTGCTGCTTCTGATGAATGAAGGTAAAAATGAGGAAGCTAAAAAGTATCTTTCTGAATTGACAGAAGCGGCTGCCGATGCCGGAAATATCAGAAAAACAGGCATGAAGGCTTTAGATCTGCTGCTGTGGAACAAGTATTCTTTTGCTGTATCTAAAATGATGAAGTTTAACGTGAGCATAGAGGACGAGTATAGTGATATAAGCGTTTCCGAATATGAGATGTGTTCATTGTTTGCAAATATTATAGATAATGCTATAGAGGCAGCGGAAAGAATGGAGGATGCTGATAACAGATGGATAAGTTTAAAGATGGTGCGTCAGATGGATATGCTCTGTATTTTCTGCGAAAACCCTTACCTTGAGGTCAAGAAGGAAAATGACAGCTTCATTACCACAAAAAAGGATAAGGAAAGACATGGACTGGGACTGAAGCAGATAAGAAGGATTGCTGAAAAGCATGGCGGCACTGTAAGTATTGACGATACCAGCGGAGTCTTTAAGGTTTCTGTGATAATGAACAGATAAACGGGAGGATCAAACGTGTTGTGTGTTTGCCTGATAAGTGGAGTGTAAAAGCTCCACTTTTGTTTTTTATCCGACCGCTTGTGCCTGAAGTCTTTTCTTTCGGGAAGATTAGGGTTATAGTTATAATCGGGCAGGGAAGGAAAGATGCTTTGCTCAGAATCTTAAAATATAAAACATGAGGAGGTCTGAAAAGTGAAATATACAAAGAGTCTTATAGAAATACTGCTTATAACGGCTATTGTATTATGTTTGGCGGCCTGTGGGAATGATAAAGACAATTCCGTGGACTCGGGAAAGGGTCAGCCGGGGAATAGCAATGAAGTAGTTTCACAGAACGGTGATAAAAACACAGATAAATCAGGATCGTATACAGGATCAAAGAAAACCCATGAGCCGAACAATTACAATAACAACGGTTACATAAACATCATGGAAACAGAGTATGGGTATTATTTTAATCAGGGTTATTTCCCGGATTTTTCGAACAGTGTGTACAGAGGCAATGCCGGAGTGATGCCCGACAGATTGATGAATCTAAAGTTTTTTGATAAGGAATCCGGGCTTTCCGTACCGCTTTGCAACAAACCAGAGTGCGAGCATACCGGTGATGACAGCTGTGTATCCAGTTACAAAAACCTGCATGTGATAAATACGGTGCTGTATGAGGATTATCTGTATGTATACGGAGTAGAGCAGATTGATAAGGAATATAAGTTTAACCTGTACAGGGTTCCATTGGACGGATCAAGCATAGATATTGTCGGAACTGTTTTCGAAGACCGTCAGATTAAGGATACAGGGGTATATGACAGACCGAATTTTGTTCCGCAGCAATACTATTATTTTATAATCCATAAGGGGTACGCCTATCTTCCTTACTATTTCCGTGACGGAGAGAGCATGTACGGATTTAAGGGAGGCGGATTAAAGAGGATGGATATAGATACGGGTGCCGTGGAAGATATATATACACTTCAGATGGGTAATGATGCATTCCCTTGCAATCTGTACGCTATAGGGGATGAGGTATATATGTATTTTGCGAGAAATAATAATCCTTCCTATTGGATGTCATATAATATCAATACAAAAGAAGTTGATTATACCGGGTGGGAAAAGGCATACGGAGAAAAATACGATATTACGTTAAAAAAGAATATTTACCTGTATAATCCTATTGCAGAAAATGAGAAATACGGATTTGATCTGAATCGGGTAATAGTGGATGAAGAGAAGAAAAAAGCTTTTGAAAACGGAGAGATTAAATACGACGAGTTGGATGATTATGTAAAATACGGTATCATGGTATATGAAAAATACAGCTTGGATGCCGTAGGGGATAAAGCTATTGTCACTGATGTGAAGAAAGGTGAAATAAATGAAAATAGTTTACAGATAATAATGGTAACTGACGATATGCTCTTTTTTATCTGTAATAATAAAATCCTTATATACAGCCTGAAGGAAGAGGAGTGGGGAAAGAATATCGGAGTATTCACTTTTGAGGATGAGTATGTTACCGAAAGAGATGAAAGAAAAAATAATTCGTATAATTATTATGAAGGTTACAGACTTACCGGAGGAAAGCTTTATTTTACACAGTTATACTATGACGCAGGCATTCATGACAGATTTATATATTATTACGCCTGTCCTATAGATAGTATAATTAAAGGTGAAGGCAAGTGGGATCTTGTATATCTTTATGAACGGGGAGTAGATTGATAATCGGAGAAAGTATGCTGCAAATAGAAAATCTGGTAAAAAAATATGGTGACTTTACCGCTCTTAATAATGTGAGCCTGACGATAGATGAGGGTGTGACAGGGATACTGGGCGCGAACGGAGCAGGGAAATCAACGATGTTAAACCTTATAACGGATAATATAAAAAGGACTTCAGGAAGAATTTTGTACAAAGAGAAGGATATTCTGGAACTGGGATCCGGATATAGAAAGCTTCTGGGTTATACTCCACAGCTTCAGGGAATGTATGAGGACTTCACCGCAGGTCAGTTCATGAGATATATCGCTGCTTTAAAAGGGATGAAGCATAAAGCCGCAAAAAAGGAAACAGGTGAGCTTTTATCCGTAGTCGGATTAAAGAACTATGCTTCGTACAGGCTCGGCGGGTTTTCGGGAGGAATGAGGCAGAGAGTCCTTTTGGCAGCGGCTATGCTGGACAGTCCCAAAATCCTGATACTTGACGAGCCGACCGCAGGGCTTGATCCCGAGGAAAGAATACGTTTAAGAAATCATATAGCGGAACTGGCAAAGGACAGGATAGTGATACTTACCACACATATAGTGAGTGACATAGAGTCCATAGCGGATAAGGTTGTGATATTGCAAAAGGGAACAGTTATACGATATGCATCGGTAAAGGAACTGATAGCGGAAGTGGATGAGAAGACCGGAAAGCAGAATACGCTTGAAGATGTGTACCTGTATTTCTCAGAGAACGTACAAGATTCTTCGCTAATCTCAACTTGACATCGGAGTTTTGTCATCTTGAACGAAGTGAAGGATCTTTAGATATGGGGGATCATGTTGGTGAGTATTAATTGGAGAAGAAATGGTTGAATTTTTGCGTGTTTATAACAGGAAGACCTTAATACTGTTTTCTCTTTTGATGGTTGTGAGCATAAGCATTTTCATATTCGGAGCGAATCCGAACAAGGAGATCACATTGACCGGAGAGGAGTTGGAACAGTACATAGAAGGTTATCCTCGATTCCTTGAAAAAACAGTAAAGCAGGGTCGAGCCAGAGCACAGCTAAAGCTGTATAAAGAAGGGTATGCTCAGGAAGTGACAGCTAAATCATTATCAAGATTTGAGGCTCTCATAGGAACTGAGCCGGAAGTTTCGGAAAACAGGGGGATGGTATTATTCTTTCAGTCACATATACCGGAGCTTTTGGCTTTGTTTTTTATATTTCACGTTGTGGATTCATTTTTTGAAGAGCGGAAAAAAGGGCTTGTCCACATGGTAAGATCTACCGGTAAGGGCAGGACTGTAATTTGTCTGTACAGAATGGGAATACTTCTCTTTACTGCTTTTGTAAGTGTATTTTTACTGATGGGGATTAATCTGTTAGGTGCTGCACTTACTTTTGGTACAGGGGATATGTTCAGACCGATACAATCGCTTCCGGAATATCAGAAATGTCCGTATGGTTTTTCTGTGGCAGGTTTTATTCTGATACTTGTTCTTTTGAAAGCCATGGGTGTTTTTCTGTTCGGATTGATCTTATATGTGCTCAGAGGTCTGGTGAGTGATTTCCTGTTTTACTTCCTTATGGGCGGATTAATAATTTCGGAACTGTTATCAGGTATTCTCATTGCTCCGGTTTCAAGCTTAAACACCTTTAAGTATATAAATCTTTATTCCCTGATAAAAACGGATGATTTTTTTAACGGCAGTGTATATTTAAATATCTTTGAACATGCGGTTGGGGCTTTGAATGTACTTTTGACGGTAACTGTCGTATTGAGTGTATTGCTTTTTACGGCGGGTTTAATAATATATGGAAAGAAATATGCCGCAAGGAACAAAGGCGGTGAGAGAATAGGAGGCTTTGTAAGACGGATAAAAGAAAAATTAGCTGTGCAGCGTACGCTTTTTGGGTGGGAAACGTATAAGGTTTTCATAAAGCAGGGAGCCTTGATATTTATCATCATATGCTTGGGTCTTCATATACAGCAGTCTTCAAAGTATGGATATTACTATGGAGTGAATGCCAATGAGCGCACTAACTACAAAAAATACAACGGAGAAATTGATGATGACAAGATGGAACGTGCCGAAAAACACATGGCTAATCTGAAGAATTCTGAGAAGAATTATATGAAGAAAATGGAAGAGATGGAAACGGCCGGGAAATACGGAACTGACAACTATAAGAAGTATAAGGAAGCATTGGATCATAACAGGGCAGATCAAACTGCCTTTGAACCGGTACTGCAGGATCTGAGGTCGGCTAATGAATATCGTCTCCGTACCGGGAACAGTGTCTCATTGGTGGAGCCGTATGCATACGATATTTTATTGAATAGGGATACTCAGACCAAAGACCGCGGAGCTTTTCTTTCTATTATTACTATAATAACAGCCCTTGCAGGTGTTTTTGCTTATGAAAAACATACCAATATGGACCCGATGATAATGGCTGCATATAGAGGGAGAAAAGACAAGCTGATTGTAAAGCCGTCACTCATCATAATTGTTTCGTTTGTATGTCCGATTGTTTTTTCATTTGTACAGATTTATCTGATTGACAAAGGTATGCCGTTCCCTGATCTGGATAAGCCGGTTCAGGGGTTAAGATATCTGAATGATTTCGGGATGTATATATCCATCAGGACGTTTATCGCTCTTATCCTGATTGTGAGGGGATTGTTCGGTATGGTGATAGGAGGATTCACGGCTTTACTCAGTTATCTCGGAAATGATAAGTTTTCTGTCATAAGCTGGATGGTCATAGTAGTTCTGATATGGGTTTTTGTGACAGAACTGATACCAGGTCTCAGCTTTTTGAATCCTATTAAACTATTGGGATATTCTTGGGTATAGGCATAAAATTCGGAATCGGCTGATACCATTGCATAAAAATTCAAAATCGATGAAAAAATTCTTGCCTTTAGACAAAGAAAGTTGTATTATAAACTGTAAATTGTCTTAAGGCAATTTTTTTGTGGTACTCTTTTTTATGGAAAGGACGATAAAAATGACTGGATTATCAAAAAAAGCTAAAGCGGTTAAGCCCTCATCAACACTTGCCATATCGGATAAGGCTAAGCAGATGAAGGCAGCGGGAGTAGACGTGGTAAGTTTCGGTGCCGGAGAGCCGGATTTTCCCACACCCAAGAATGTATGTGATGCGGCGATAGACGCTATAAATGCGGGATTTACCAAGTATACTGCAGCTTCCGGTATTGTAGAGCTTAAGCAGGCTATATGCGATAAGTTTGCTCGCTTTAACAAGCTTCATTATGAGACGAACCAGATCGTCATCAGCAACGGAGGAAAGCATTCCCTGACCAATATTTTTGAGGCAATACTTGATCCCGGCGATGAGGTTATCGTTCCTTCACCTTACTGGTTAAGCTATCCTGAGATGGTTAAGCTTGCCGGAGGTATTCCTATATATGTACGTTGTTCAAAAGAGAACGGCTATAAGATCACTGCCGAGCAGTTAAGGGAAGCATGCACACCATGCACCAAGGCATTTGTACTTAATTCCCCCAACAATCCCACAGGTATGATATATACAAGGGAAGAGCTTAAGGCTCTGGCGGATGTTATCGTAGAAAAGGATATCTACTGCGTTTCCGATGAAATGTATGAGAACTTGGTATATACAGATGAGGAAGTAGTAAGTATAGCTTCCTTTAATGATGAAATATATAAGAGAACTATCACCTGCTCAGGTATGGCTAAGGCATACTCGATGACAGGCTGGAGACTCGGATATATAGGTGCTGCTCCCGAGATAGCCAAGGCTATCGGAAGCATCCAGAGCCATCAGACATCCAATCCCAACTCCATAGCACAGAAGGCAGGCGTTGAAGCACTCAACGGACCTCAGGATACTGTAGAGGCTATGAGATTAGAGTTTGCAAAGCGTTGTGACTATATGTATGACCGTATCAGCAAGATGCCTCATGCTTCCATTATTAAGCCCAGCGGTGCTTTTTATGCGTTTGTGGATGTAAGTGAAGCATTCGGACTTAAGTATAAGGGTGAGAAAGTCGGTGACGTATTTAAACTGGCTGATATCCTTCTTAACGACTACAACGTAGCGGTTATCCCTTGCAAGGACTTCGGTTTTGATACACATATCCGTTTAAGCTACGCTACAAGTATGGAGAACATCACCAAGGGTCTTGACAGGATCGAAGCGTTCCTGAAAGCACTGGAGTAATATATGAAGTTAAACAATAAGCAGCAATTCGGTATCGGGCTGGGTGCCGTAGCTCTCATCACGTTTTTTACATCTATGGGCGTAAAACTGTTCCGTTCGATAAAAGAAGAAACTATCAAAAGAAACTGTGAGAACTATCCGATCGAAAATATTGATACGGAAGATATGCAGGAATTTAAAGAGGACGATATCACGGAGCAATCCCAGATACTGACAGACAGGAAAGACAATAGCAATATAGGAGAATACAAATGAAAAAATTCACTTCAAACGAGCTGAGAAAGGCTTGGATAGATTTTTACAAGGCACGCGGACATGTTGACTGCGGCGCTGTATCACTTGTTTCTGACGGATCCACAGGCGTTCTGTTCAACGTAGCAGGTATGCAGCCCCTTATGCCTTACTTACTTGGACAGAAGCATCCTTTAGGTACCAGGCTCTGTAACGTACAGGGCTGTGTCCGTACCAACGATATTGATTCCGTAGGCGATAAGAGCCACGGCACATTCTTTGAGATGATGGGAAGCTGGAGCTTAGGCGATTATTTTAAGGAAGACAGATGTAAGTGGAGCTTTGAGCTTTTAACACAGCTGTTCGGATTTGATGCGGACCATCTTGCAGCCACCGTATTTGCAGGTGACGAGAATGCACCCAGAGACGAGGAAGGTGCAAAGTTCAGAGAGTTATCCGGCTTTAAGAAGGAAAACATATTCTATCTTCCCGCAGAAGATAACTGGTGGGGTCTCGAGTACGGTCCCTGCGGTCCCGACAGTGAAATGTTCTATGTGAAGGACGTTCCTCCCTGCGGTCCCGATTGTAAGCCCGGATGTCATTGCGGAAAGTACACCGAGATAGGTAACGATGTATTCATGCAGTACGAGAAGCATCATGACGGTACACTTACTCCCTTAAAGCAGAAAAACGTTGATACAGGCTGGGGACTTGAGAGAAATCTCGCGTTCTTAAACGGCTTTGACGATGTATATAAGATCGATGTTCATGTACCCGCTATCACAGCTATAGAGGAAGCAAGCGGTATCAAGTACGATTCCGATGAAAAGTTCACCAGATCCATGCGTATCCTTGCAGACCACACCCGTACTGCAGTTATGCTTATCGGTGATGAAGCTAAGCTTCTTCCTTCAAATGCAGGCGCAGGCTATGTACTCCGCCGTTTGATCAGACGTGCCGTAAGACATGCAAGGACCTTAGGGCTTAAGAAGGAAAACATATTAAAGGTAGCTGAAACATATATTTCCGTATATTCGGAGAGCTATCCCAATGTATTAAAGAACAAAGAATTCATACTTACAGAGCTCGGAAAAGAGATCGAGCGATTTGAAGCCACTCTTGAAAACGGCTTAAAGGAATTTAAGAAGATACTTGAGACCAAGCAGGCCGAAAAGAGTACCGATATAGACGGTAAGGAAGCATTCTATCTCTATGACACCTTCGGCTTCCCGCTTGAGCTTACCGTAGAGCTTGCGGAAGAGGAAGGCCTTAAAGTTGATGAGGCAGGCTTTGCGGCTGCCATGGAAGAGCAGAAGCAGAAGGCAAGGGAAGGCAAGAGCTTCTCACAGAAGCTTACCGGTCAGAGCGTATTTGATAATCTGGATGAATCAATCACCACTGCCTTTACCGGCTATGAGAGCCTTAATGAGACATCTGAGATACTTGTTATCGCAGGTGAGGATGCTTTAGCTGATAAGGTAAATGCGGGTGAGAAGGCAACAATCATAACAAAGGTTACACCTTTCTATGCTACCATGGGCGGACAGAAGGGTGACACCGGTATCATAAAGACAGCTAACGGTGAATTTAAGGTAGAAGAAGCTGTAAAACTTCCCGGCGGAAGGACAGGTCATGTCGGAGAGGTAGTATCCGGCTCTATCGCTAAGGGCGAGAAGGCTGAGCTTTCGGTAAATACCGAGGGCAGGAACAAGACCTGCAGGAACCATTCTGCAACACACCTCCTTCAGGCTGCACTCCGTAAAGTACTCGGAAACGGCGTAGAGCAGCAGGGTTCATATCAGGATACAGAGCGTACACGTTTCGACTTCTCATACGGACAGGCTATGACAGCTGAAGAGATAGAGAAGGTAGAAACTATCGTAAATGAGAATATAGAAAAAGACTTAGCTGTAGTTACCGATGTGATGAGCATCGACGAAGCTAAGAAGACAGGAGCTATGGCTCTGTTCGGAGAAAAGTACGGTGATTCCGTAAGAGTAGTATCCATGGGTGACTTCTCCAAGGAACTCTGCGGCGGTACACATGTTAAGCATACAGGTGATATCGCATCATTTAAGATACTTTCCGAATCAGGCGTAGCAGCAGGTGTAAGACGTATCGAAGCCATCACCGGTTCCAATGTTATAGCATATTATAAGAAGCAGGAAGAACTGTTAAAGGAAGCAGCAGTTGCTGCAAAGACACAGCCTGCTTCACTTATAGAAAAGATCCAGCACTTAATGGCTGACAATAAGACACTGTCATCCGAGCTTGACTCATTAAAGGCAAAGATGGCAAAGGATTCCTTAGGCAGCGTACTTGACTCCGTAGTAGAAGTAAAGGGAGTAAAAGTCTTAGCAGCAAAGGTACCCGGCGTAGATATGAACGGACTCCGTGACCTGTCCGATAACTTATGTGAAAAGATGGGTGGCGGCGTAGCAGTCCTTATTTCGGAAGCAGACGGCAAGGTAAGCCTGGTAGCAAAGGCTACAGACGATGCTATCGCAAAGGGAGCTCATGCAGGTAACCTCATCAAGGCTATCGCACCCATCGTAGGCGGTGGCGGCGGCGGACGTCCCAACATGGCTCAGGCCGGCGGCAAGAACCCCGCAGGTATTGATGACTGTATCAAAGCTGTTGCAGGTGCTGTTGAAGGCCAGATCAAGTAATAGATTAGATGTTGTATCTTAAGTTACAATATGTAGAAACGATGTGAATTTACACCTCATCCGGCACTGCGTGCCACCTTCCCCTCAAGGGGAAGGCTGAATATTATGATATTCAAGACTTCTCCTTGAGGGAAGTGTTGTCTGCGAAGCAGACGGATGAGGTACACAGGAATATATAACATGCACAAGGGACGAGCGGGTGCCATACGGTATGTAACCATAAGCGTGCAGAGGATATGCAGCGTTTTCACCGTATCGGAACGAGGCAAAAAACGGTTATCCAAACCGTTTTTTGAGCGCAGCCTAAGTGCGTCCGGTATCAAACGGACGCACGGTTGCAAGCGTCCGAAGTGCAGAGACGGGAGAAAATGCAGGCATATCCCTGCAGGTAGCGTGTCGGGTTACATACCGTACGGCACCCGCCGTCCCGGTAGATTTGTTCAAGACCAACCCCTCGAAAGGAGACCGGTGTGAAAAAGTTTTGCATCATAACAAACACCTCAAAAGACAGCGACTTCGCTGTCACGAATAAAATAGGATCACTGATCTCCTCGTATGGCGGAAAATGCACCGTGCTCGGAGATCCGCTCAATAACATCCTGAACAGCTCCGTAGAAGAGCAGAAAAAGTTCAGCAGTGAGCATGACAACATCCTGTCCGACTGCGACGGTATCATCGTACTCGGCGGTGACGGTACTATCCTGGAGACCGCACGTGCCGTCGGAGAGCGCGAAATACCCCTTATAGGTATAAACTTAGGGACTCTGGGTTTTCTTTCGGTCATAGAAAAATCCAGGATAGAATACGCCATAAAAGAACTGTTTGAAAACAATTACACCATAGAAAACAGAATGCAGCTTAAGATCACCGCATCAAGCGGCGGAAAGATAAGCAGCTGTCTGGCATTAAACGACGTGACTGTCACAAGAAGCGGTCTGTCGAGGCTTATAATGACCGATGTCTTCATCAACGGTCAGGCAGTCGGCTCGTATTCAGGTGACGGATGTCTGGTGGCTACACCTACCGGCTCCACCGGATATAACCTTTCGGCAGGAGGCCCGATAGTAACACCCGAAGCAAAGCTTATGTGTGTAACACCCATATGTCCCCATACCTTTAACTCCAGGACCATAGTGGTATCGGGAGACGATAAGGTAAGGATAGTAATAGGCGAGCAGAAAAAATCACAGGATACGGAAAGCTTCGCAACCATAGACGGACAGATGGCCGTAAGGCTTAATTCGGGAGACTATATAGATGTCGAGCAGGCGGATACGGTAGTCAAATTTATCAGATTCCCCGAACACAGTTACTTCAACGTACTGAATACCAAACTGAACAGATAGTTTTCATACAGACCCGGAGGTATATATGAAATCGACAAGACAGAGCATCATACTGGACCTGATAAGTAAGAATGACATAGAGACCCAGGAAGACCTTTTGGAGCTCCTTAAAAAATCAGGATACAATGTTACCCAGGCTACCATATCAAGGGATATCAGGGAACTGAAGCTTACCAAGATATCTACGGAGTACGGCAGACAGAAATACGCCGTTATGGTGGAGCAGGGCAACCGTGATATTTCGGATAAATATGTAAGAATATTCCATGATGCGCTGGTATCTGTGGATACTGCGGGAAACATTCTGGTATTAAAAACAGTGGCGGGTATGGCCATGGCTGTGGCTGCAGCCATCGACTCAATGCATTTTGAAGGCGTAGTGGGATGCATAGCCGGAGACGATACCATATTCTGTGCGGTAAAAACAGAAGAAGAAACAATTAAACTCGCCGAAAAAATTCATAAGTTGACAGCGAATAAAAAAGTGTGATAAACTAAACGGGTTAAAATGCAGAGCATTTTCCCGTGGCTAATACATATATAAAACAGAAAGGAATGTAGAACATGTCAGGACATTCAAAATTTGCCAACATCAAGCACAAGAAGGAGAAGAACGATTCCGCAAAAGGTAAGATATTTACCAGGATCGGAAGAGAAATAGCCGTAGCAGTTAAGGAAGGCGGCCCCGATCCCAATAATAACTCAAAATTAAAGGACGTTGTTGCTAAGGCTAAGGCCAACAACATGCCTAACGATACCATCGACAGAAGCATCAAGAAGGCTGCCGGTGATTTAGGTTCTGTAAACTATGAGTCAGTAACTTATGAGGGATACGGTCCTAAGGGAACAGCCATCATAGTTGAGGCACTTACCGATAATAAGAACAGAACCGCTGCAAACATCAGAAACGCTTTCACAAAGGGCTACGGCAACGTAGGTACTCCCGGATGCGTATCCTTCATGTTTGATAAGAAGGGTCAGATCATCATCGATAAGGAAGAGTGTGAGATGGATGCCGACGAGCTCATGATGATCGCACTTGATGCGGGAGCAGAGGACTTCAGCGACGAAGAGGAAAGCTACGAGATCATTACCGATCCCGATGACTTCTCTAAGGTGCTTGAAGCATTGGAGGAAGCAAAGATCCCCATGCTCGAGGCTGACGTTACCATGATACCTCAGACATATGTAGAGCTTACTGATGAGACAGATATAAAGAACATCAATAAGACATTGGATCTGCTTGATGATGACGATGATGTCCAGAATGTATATCATAACTGGGACGAATAATTAAATAGTATAAGTAGAGGGGTCAGGTACCGTAAGTTTATGGTACCTGATATTTTTTCACTTTTTCAAAATGTTACAAAAATATTACAATTTACCCCTCTTTTTTGACCGATACCGCTTGCATATAATTATCAGATGTGGTAAAATATACTATATATAGGGTTAATTTATTACTTTACCACAATAAAGCCGGGATTTGTGTATTCTCACGGAGGATTATGCTTACAAATATTCATGTAAAAAACTTTGCTATCATTGATGAAGCCGATATTGACCTGGCGGATAATCTTAACATCTTTACGGGAGAAACGGGAGCAGGAAAGTCGCTTTTACTCGGGGCTCTCAATATGGCACTCGGTGCAAGGACACTGAAGGATATCATAAGAGCCGATGCGGATTATGCACTAAGTGAAGTGACATTTACCGGCATCCCCGAAGCGGCGTGCAGGATGCTCGAAAATGAGGGCTTTTCCGATACGGGAGAGGTCGTGATATCCAAAAAGCTGTTAAGTAACGGAAGAAGTGTTTTAAGGATCAACGGTGAGACCGCATCCGCGGGATTTGTGAAGGAGCTTGCAGGCTGCCTGATAGATATATACGGACAGAACGAGCATCAGTCACTCCTTAAAAAAGAGAACCAGCTCTCTATAGTCGATGAATATGCGGGAGAGAAACTCGAGGCTTTAAAGGACAAGGTAAAGGAAGAGTACAAAAAGTATTCGGAATTAAAAAAGGAATGCGAGAGCCTGAATGATGACGAGCAGGCTAGAAAACGCCGTGCGGACCTGCTTGAGTACGAGATCAACGAGATAGAGAGTGCGCAGGTTAAGGAAGGCGAAGAGGAAGATTTAAAGGACAGACATAAGCTGCTGGCCAATGCAAGGCTCATTATGGAGGGGCTGGCTGAGGCTCATAATGCGATTGAGGGCGACGGCAGGGCTTCTGACAGCCTGACCGAAGCGATAAGAGCTCTCTCGAGGATATCCGAGTTTGATGACAGGCTTTCCGCTATGACGGATGCTTTGGCTGATATTGACGGAGTATTGAGCGATGCAGTAAGGGATATCAATGATTATATGGATTCCCTTCCGGATGACAGCCGTGAGCTTGAGGAGACAGAGGAGCGTCTCGATCTCATCATGAAGCTTAAATCCAAATACGGGGCTTCGGTTAAGCAGATAGATACATATTGCGAAAAGGCTAAGAAAGAGCTTGAACAGCTGTCCGATTATGAAGGATATACGGAGAAACTTAAGGCTGATTTTGCGGATGCCGAAAAGGCACTCTCAAAAAGCAGCAGGGAGCTTACCAAGATGCGAAAGGCTTCGGCTGAGAAGCTCGGCAGCCTGATAAAAGAAGCTCTTGGAGAGCTTAACTTCAACCAGACGGAGTTTACGATTGAGATTAGTGAAAAAGAAGGCTATACGGCTAACGGAACGGATGATTGCACATTTATGATGTCCATGAACCCGGGCGAGGCTGCAAGACCGCTGCAGGATGTGGCATCCGGCGGTGAGCTTTCGAGGATCATGCTCGGCATCAAGTCGGTCATGGCCGGAAAAGACGGCGTGGGTACGCTGATCTTTGATGAGATAGATGCCGGTATCAGCGGAAGGACCGCACAGAAGGTATCGGAAAAATTGTCCAAGATCGCCACAGGACATCAGGTAATATGCATTACCCATTTGGCACAGCTTGCTTCAATGGCGGACAGCCACTACGAGATATTAAAGCAGGTTGAGGACGGCAGGACCAGGACAAGCATACGTAAGCTCGGAGATGAAGAGATCATCAATGAACTTGCGAGACTCATAGGCGGAGCGGAGCTGACGGATAAGGTGTACGAATCCGCCGGTGAGATGAAGAAACTGGCCGATGAAAGGAAAAAGAGCATTCGCTCATGATACAGTTACTATACCTCAAGGAGGACATGATATGAAAAATATTTTATTTGCAGCATCAGAAGGTGTGCCTTTCATAAAGACGGGTGGTCTGGCAGATGTTATAGGTTCGCTCCCGAAGTATCTTAATAAGGCAGAGTTTGATGTGCGTGTGATCATGCCCAAGTATACCTGCATTAAGGAAGAACTTAAAAACTCCATGAAATACATCACCCATTTTTATATGGATCTTAACTGGAGAAGACAGTATGTAGGTATTTTTGAGGCCGAGTACGAAGGCATCAAGTATTATTTTATAGATAACGAGTTTTATTTCCAGGGCTTTGCTCCGTACGGAAATATATATGAGGATATAGAAAAGTTCGCGTTTTTCTGCCGTGCGGTGCTTTCGGCACTTCCCGTTATCGGGTTCAGGCCGGACATCATCCACTGTCATGACTGGCAGACAGGACTTATACCTGTATTTCTTCACGATTCGTTCCAGAGCAATGAGTTTTACTGGGGCATCAAGACCATCATGACCATACACAACCTTAAGTTTCAGGGTGTATGGGATAAAAAGGTCATAAAAGAGATCACAGGGCTTTCGGATTATTACTTTACTCCGGACAAGCTTGAGTACAAGGGCGATTCAAACTACTTAAAGGGCGGTATCGTATATGCTGATTATGTGACTACGGTAAGTACCACATATGCGGAAGAAATCAAGATGCCGTTCTACGGCGAAGGTCTCGACGGACTGATGCGTGCACGTTCCAATTGCCTTTCCGGTATAGTGAACGGCCTTGACTATGATGAATACAATCCCGAGACGGATCCGTTCATCGTCAACAATTTTAATGCCATGAATTTCCGTAAGGAAAAGGTAAAGAATAAAACAGCACTTCAGGAAGAGCTTGGTTTAGAGGTCAATGAAGATAAATTCATGATCGGTATCTGTTCCAGACTTACGGACCAGAAGGGTCTTGATCTTGTTGATTGTGTCATCGAGGAGATATGTGCCGAGGATACACAGTTTGTAGTTTTGGGTACAGGCGATCCGAAATACGAGAACCTGTTCAGGCACTTTGCATGGAAGTATCCGGACAGAGTTTCTGCCAATATTTTCTATTCCAATGAACGTTCACACAGGATATATGCCGCCAGTGATGCATATCTGATGCCTTCGCTGTTTGAGCCCTGCGGACTCTCACAGCTTATGAGCTTAAGATACGGCACTGTTCCTATCGTAAGAGAGACCGGCGGTCTTAAGGATACGGTCATCCCTTACAATGAGTACGAAAACTCAGGAGACGGCTTCAGCTTCTGCAATTACAACGCACATGAGATGCTGGCGACCATAAGATATGCCAAGTCGGTATATTACGGTAAGAAGCGTGAATGGAACAAGCTGATCGACAGAGGTATGGCAGCTGACTTTTCCTGGAACAATTCGGCAAAGCAGTATGAGGAGTTGTACAGAAGGCTCTGATGAAATATACGGCTGCTGCAGGAATGTGGCAGCCTTTCCTGTTTTTATCCGACCGGAGCGTGCTTACGTGTCATCGGCCGTTTCGGTGTCATCCTGATGAATGGAACGACATAGGATTATACAGATATACGGAGAGGGAGTGCTTATGAAAAAATTAGGGGAATTGACGGCAAGATTCGGTGACCTGCTTCTTTCAAAGATCGAAGAAAAGGATCTGGAAAGAGACATATCGTCCATAGTATATGATACGAGGACAAAGATAGAAAAAAATGCAGCTTTTGTATGTATAAAGGGAGCTTCCTTTGACGGACATGAATTTGCCGGGGAAGCAGTGAAAAACGGAGCAGGGGTGCTTTTTGTTGAGGACGATATAAAGCTCGACGCACCTCAAGACAGTGATACAGACAAAGTAACGGTCATAAAGGTTAAGGATACCCGTAAGGCATTGTCGCTTCTGTCTGCGGCATGGTTCGATCATCCGGCGGATAAGCTTACTACCATAGGTCTTACCGGTACCAAGGGCAAGTCCACTACCTGCTATATGATCAAAAGCATACTTGAGGGTGCGGGCAGACGTTGCGGAATCATCGGCACCATCGGTATCGTTATAGGGGATAAGGTCTATGAGACCCATAATACCACACCGGAGTCATTTTTAGTACAGGAATACATGAAGATGATGGTCGATGCGGGATGTGATACGCTTATCATGGAAGTGTCTTCGCAGGGTTTAAAGCAGTCCAGGGTCTACGGTGTGATATTCGATATCGCGGTATTCACCAATCTGTCAAAGGACCATATAGGCGGTGCGGAGCATAAGGATTTTGAGGAATATGTATATTGCAAGTCATTGCTGTTTAAGCAGTGCAAAAAGGCGATAGTAAATATCGACGATCCCCATTTTGAGGATATGATAAAGGAAAGCACTGCGGAAGTTGAGGGCTTCTGTATTGAAGGAAACACCTCATCCGCACTTATGGATAAAGTAACCCTTAGGGAAAAAGCATCAGGTCTTACACTTACCAATAATAACGGTGTCATGGGGATTGAATTTGATTATGAGGGACATTTTCCGGGCAAGGCAGCACTTTCCATCCCCGGCAGGTTCAATGTTATGAATGCACTGTGTGCCATAACAGTCTGCTCAAATTTTACCGATGACACAAAGATTATAGCGGATGCCCTGTACTGTGTACATGTTAGGGGACGTCTCGAGCCGGTGAAGATTTCTGACAGATTCACGCTTCTTATAGATTATGCCCATAATGCGGTAGCTCTTGAAAATGTACTTGCTACTTTAAGAGAGTATGATCCGGGGAGACTCGTATGTCTTTTCGGATGCGGAGGAAACAGGTCTAAGGACAGAAGATATGAGATGGGCGAGATTTCCTCAAAGATGGCCGACCTTACGGTAGTAACATCGGATAATCCCAGATATGAGAAGCCTGAGGATATCATCGCGGATATCCTTACAGGTGTAAACAGGGGAACCGGTAAATACATAACCATACCTGACAGGCGCGACGCCATAAGATATGTGATAGAAAATGCCGAAGACGGTGACTGTATCCTTCTTGCAGGTAAAGGCAACGAGGATTATCAGGAGATAGAAGGCGTACGTTATCATATGGATGAAAGGGAGATCATAGCTGATATTGTCGGAGGAGTGTGACAATATGTACGCGGATATTATAATAGATATTTCCGTCGAAAACCTTGACAGGACTTATCAATACAGGGTCCCGGAACATCTGTCGGGATGTATCGGTGCAGGGGACCGTGTGATCATCCCGTTCGGGAAAGGCGACAGAAAGATAAAGGGATATATAGTAGGGCTTTCGGATACTCCCAAGATCCCCGAGGAAAAGATAAAGGATATCGAATCTTTATGTCCCGGGAATATAAGCCTGGACGACAAAATGATATCGCTTGCGTTCTGGATGAAGGAACATTTCGGATCTACTGCGAATGATGCTTTAAAAACCGTTATCCCCGTAAAAAGAGTGATAAAAAATAAAGTAAACAGGACGATACTTCCCGCACTGCCGCTGCCGGCACTGATGGGTGCCGCGGAAAAAGCGGAAAAGAGACACTGGTCCGCAAAGGAAAGGCTTTTAAAAGAGCTTATCACCGAATATGACAGCGGCTTAAATTATGAGCTTGTCACCGACAAGCTGAACATCCTGCCCGCAACCATAAAAGCTCTTGAAAAAGACGGCACGATAAAGATAGAGAGTTCTCTTGCCTACAGGAATTATGCCGGGGCCGCCATAGCGGATGCTTTGGAAGAAGGCATCGGAAAAATTGTAGAGCTTAATAAGGAACAGAGAGCGGTCAGCGACAGCATCATCTCGGATATAAGAAGCGGGATAAACGGTAAATATCTGATACACGGGATCACGGGAAGCGGAAAGACGGAGGTATATCTTGCGGTCATAGATGAAGTGATACGGCAGGGTAAAAGCGTGATCATGCTGATACCCGAGATAGCACTCACGTATCAGACTGTAAAGAGATTTTATAAAAGATTCGGTGAAGGCATATCGGTCCTTAATTCGCGTATGTCGGCAGGAGAAAGATATGACCAGTACTTAAGAGCAAAAAACGGTGATACAAAGATCGTGATAGGACCGCGTTCTGCGGTATTTACACCTTTTGACAACTTAGGACTTATCATTATAGATGAAGAGCACGAAGGCTCATATAAAAGCGAGAATTCCCCCAGATACAACACGAGGGATGTGGCAATGAGACGTGCGGAAACCGAAGGAGCGGCGCTCATACTCGGGTCAGCTACGCCGTCATTGGAAAGCTACTGCGCGGCATGCGCAGGAAGGATAAAGCTTTTCGAACTTGAAAAAAGAGCCGGGGAAGCAGAGCTTCCTACCGTATATGTGGCGGATTTAAAAGAGGAGCTTAAGGCCAAAAACAGGTCGATATTCTCAAGAAAGCTTAAGGAACTTATTGCCGACCGTCTTCAAAAGCAGGAACAGGTGATGCTCTTTATAAACAGGAGAGGGCATTCCGGATTCGTTAACTGCAGAAGCTGCGGTCACGTTATAAAATGCCCGCATTGTGACGTATCTCTTACTTATCATAATAACGGGAAGCTTGTGTGCCACTATTGCGGTTTTGAACGGGATATGGTAAAATGCTGTCCCGAGTGCGGTTCGCCGTATATAAAAGCTTTCGGTACGGGGACGCAGAAGGTTGAAGAACTTCTTAAAGCAGAGTTCCCCACAGCCAGGGTATTAAGGATGGACCATGATACCACGAAGCAGAAAGAAAGCTATGACGAGATACTTTCAAAGTTTTCCGATCATGAGGCGGATATCCTGGTGGGGACCCAGATGATAGTAAAAGGGCATGATTTCCACAGGGTGACTCTGGTAGGCATATTGCTTGCGGATATGTCACTGTATTCGGAGGATTTCAGGAGCGCGGAAAAAACTTTCGAACTCCTGTCCCAGGCGGCAGGACGTGCGGGCAGGGGTAATGCTAAGGGAGCCGTGGTCATACAGACATATAATCCCGAGCATTACGCGGTAGTAGCAGCGGCCGCACATGACTACAAGAGTTTTTATAATGAAGAGATGGGCTTCAGACGCCTTATGAACTACCCGCCGTCATGGAATATATTGAAGGTGATGATATCGGGGGGAGACGCGGAGAGCCTTAAACGGGAAGTAAACCGTATCGCACCCTGCATCAAGGGGATAATCGGTGAAAGAAAACCCGGTACGGGACACGCCGTAAAGCTGTTCGGACCGTCAGAGGAAAAAATCTTCAAGCTTAACGACACATACAGGTATTCTGCATATCTTAAATCTGACGATTATGCTGAACTTGTGAGGATAAAAGACAGACTTACAACCTACACGCCGGAAGATAAGGGTGTTGCGATACAGTTTGACTTTAATCCGGTATAAAATACTATAAATACGAAACGGAGAATGATCATGGCATTAAGAAACATCAGGACTGAAGGAGACCCGATACTCGGGAAGATTTCCAAACCCGTACTTGAAATGAACGATAAGACAAAGGTGCTTATCGGGGACATGCTGGAGACCATGTACCATGCAAACGGCGTAGGTCTTGCAGCGGTACAGGTAGGCGTGCTTAAAAGAGTGGTAGTTATAGACATATCCGAGGAGGGTGACAGCCCCATCATACTTATCAATCCTGAGATAGTTGATAAATCGGGTTCGCAGACAGGTGATGAGGGATGCCTGAGCGTACCCGGAAAAAGCGGTGTGGTTACCCGTGCAAACCACGTAAAGGTTAAGGCTTTTAATGAGAAAATGGAGCTTTTCGAGCTTGAAGGCGATGAGCTCTTAGCACGTGCGATACAACATGAGGTTGACCATCTCGACGGAATATTGTATACTTCTAAGGTTGAGGGAAATATAAAGACTTCAGAAGACTGATAAGGCAAAGCCTGCAGCGAGGAGTATGATATGAAGATAGTATTTATGGGGACACCCGACATCGCGGCGGGTGTACTTACGTCGTTATTAGGATCGGAGCACGAGATCCTGGGTGTGGTCACACAGCCTGATAAGCCCAACCAGCGCGGAAACGGGATCACTTATTCTCCCGTAAAGCAGAAAGCGCTTGAGGCGGGACTTAAGATATTCCAGCCGCAAAAGGCGTCGGATGAGGCTTTTGTGGATGAATTAAGGAAACTTGATCCTGATGCGATAGTAGTAGTGGCTTTCGGACAGATACTGAAAAACAACATACTGACCCTTCCGAAATACGGATGCATAAATGTGCACGCTTCACTACTTCCTAAGTACAGGGGAGCATCTCCCATACAGTGGGCCGTAATAAACGGTGAGAAGGAAACAGGCGTTACCATCATGCATATGGATGCGGGTATAGATACCGGTGACATGATCCTTCAGAAAAAGATCACCCTGGCACCCGACGAGACCGCAGGCTCGCTGTTTGACAGACTGACTGAGATTTCAGGACCCACGCTTCTTGAGGCTTTAAAGAGCATAGAGGACGGGACTGCAGAGAGCATTCCGCAGAATGATGAAGAAGCCACATATGTGAGCATGCTTAAGAAGTCCATGGGTAAGCTTAACTTTAACCACAGCGCCGAAGAGCTTGAGAGACTCATCAGGGGACTTATACCGTGGCCGGGAGCTTATACCTTTGCCGGCGGGAAAATGCTTAAGATATGGAAAGCCGGTATTGCTGCCGACTACGAAGATATCGAGGCTGCCGCAGGACAGATAAGGATCGTGGATAATGCGGTATTTATCGGGACATTGGATAAGCCGTTAGAGATACTGGAGCTGCAGCTTGAAGGCAAGAAACGTATGGCTGCGAGTGATTTCGTAAGAGGTACGGTTATTCCTGACGGAACATTTGTTGAGTGATTATAAAGGGGAATCGGATTGAGTGCCAGAAATACAGTGCTTGACTGCCTTATAAAGGTTTTGGAAGAAAAAAAACCGCTTCATATCGTCCTTAAGGAAGCTTTGGATAAAACGGAAACAAAAGAAGACAGAAAATTTATATCAAGACTTGTGAGAGGCTGTGTGGAAAGAGCCCTGACACTTGACGGTATAATAAACAGATATTCCAAGGTGAAGGCTGATAAACAGAAGCAGGTTATAAGGAATATCTTAAGAGAAGGTATATACCAGATACTGTTTATGGATTCGGTCACGGATTTTGCGGCGTGCGACGAATCCGTAAAGCTTGCCGGAAAACGCGGATTTAAGAATCTTGCGGGATTTGTAAACGGAAATTTAAGAAATATATGCCGTGAGAAGGATAGCATTTTAAGCGATATAGAGAGGGCAGGGCTTTCATATAAGTATTCGGTGCCTGAGCCCGTACTTAAGGAGTTTACCGGCAGTTTCGGAAAGGAAGAAAGCAGAGAAGCGTTTGATTATTTCTTTTCCGATACAGGAGTATCCTACAGGATCAATGTATCTAGATCGGAGCCGCAGGACTTATATAAGAAGCTTGATGATTCCTTTAAAGATACAAAAGAGATTTTTAAGAAAAACAGATACCTTGATTGCTGCTTTACTTTAAAGGGTGCAGGGACTCCCGATGACATGGAGGAGTTTAAGGACGGGATCATAGTGGTCCAGGATTTCAGCTCGGTACTTACCGGATACGTGGCGGATTCCTGCTGTAAAAGCAAAAAAGGAAACGTTCTCGACCTGTGTGCGGCGCCCGGAGGGAAAAGCCTGCATATGGCGGATCAGGGATACAGGGTTACCGCTTGTGATATTTCGGAGGCTAAATGTTCTCTTATAAAAGAAGCGGCGGACAGATGCGGATTTAAGGATATCGATATAAGGGTAAATGATGCTTCTTTATATAATGAAGGATTTAAGGAAGCATTTGATATAGTATTGTGTGATCTTCCGTGCTCCGGACTGGGCATTATAGGGAAAAAACCGGATATAAAATACAATGTGACGGAAGAGAAGATCACTGAGCTTTCCGGACTGCAAAGGGAGATACTTAAAAATGCGGTAAAGTACGTTAAGCCGGGCGGGATACTTATATACAGCACATGTACATTGACCGGACGGGAAAATACCGATAATTACAGCTTCCTTATAAATGAGTGCGGGATGCGTAAGATACCGGTAAAGGATCATCTGCCGGAAGGTATCGTACCTTACGGGGCGGACGACGGATATATCGTGATCAGACCCGGACAGTATGAGAGCGACGGATTTTTTATATCCTGCTGTAAGAAATGACAGATGCCTTATATACGGTCGGGTATCCTGAGAAATATTGTCATCCTGAGCGTAAGCGAAGGATCTTTTATATACCGGCAGCATAGAATGGATCAGAGGATTATCATATGATTTCAAAACCGGATTTACGTTCACTTTCATTTGAAGAGCTGAAACGCGAGACAGAAGAAGCTGGGGAGAAGAGCTTCAGAGCTACTCAGGTTTATGAATGGCTTCATAAAAAGAATGTTGCCGATCTGAATGAGATGAGCAATGTGCCTGCGGCGTTTAAAGAGAAGCTTTTATTAAAATACGATCTGTATTCGATGGTACCCATAAAGGTGCTTGAGGACAGTGAGGACGGGACTAAAAAATTTCTTTTTAAGACTATAGACGGGAATGCGATCGAAAGTGTTCTTATGAAGTACGAACACGGGTATTCGGCATGCATATCCTCACAGGTCGGATGTAAGATGGGATGTGCTTTCTGTGCTTCGGGCATAGGAGGAAAGGTAAGGGACCTGACCTCCGGAGAGATGCTTGAACAGATATATGAGATGCAGAAAGCAGCAGATGTCAGGATATCCAATATAGTTGTCATGGGGACCGGGGAGCCTTTTGATAATTTTGATAACTTCATCCGTTTTTATGAGATGATAACCGATAAAGACGGACTTAATATAAGCGGCAGGAATATCACGGTATCCACCTGCGGCATAGTGGATAAGATACGTGAGCTTGCTGATAAGGAATATGCATTGACGCTTGCCATATCGCTCCACGCACCGAATGATGACTTAAGAAAGACCATAATGCCCTCGGCAAACAGATATAAGATAAAGGATATAATGGAAGCCTGTGATTATTTCTTTGAAAAAACAGGCAGACGTGTTACTTTTGAGTACAGCCTGATGTCGGGTGTAAATGATTCGGCGGAGTGTGCAAGGGAGCTTTCCGAGCTTGTAAAAGGGAAAAACTGCCATATCAATCTTATCCCCGTAAATCCCGTAAAAGAGAGGGATTTTAAGAGGAGCGGGAATGACAGGATAGCCGATTTTAAAAAATTGCTTGAAAAAAACAGAATAAATGTTACTATTAGAAGAGGAATGGGTAAAAATATCGATGCCGCCTGCGGACAGCTTAGAAGAAGTTATATGAACGGCGAGGCGGATATCGGTCAGAATTAATGTGAAAGTGGGGTGATCCGGTTGCAGGCAGTAGCAAAAACAGATGTCGGTATTATGAGACAGATGAATCAGGACTATTGCTATGCCAATACTTCTGAGACCGGACTCCTGCCAAATCTGTTTATCGTGGCCGACGGAATGGGAGGCCATAACGCGGGCGATTATGCATCCAGGTTCTGCGTGGAAAAGTTTGTCGAGCTTGTAAGAAATGCCGGCAGCGGGGTGGTAAGCAAGCTGAGCTTCTTGGAGAATGCCATCAGGGAAACGAACGAGCAGCTGATTGTAAGGGCTGCGGAGAATCCCGAGCTTGAAGGCATGGGTACCACGTTTGTTGCGGCTACGATAGCAGACAACAATGAAATGGATGTCTTAAATATCGGCGACAGCCGGCTGTACATCATCGACACTGAGATAAGACAGATAACCGAAGACCATTCACTTGTCATGGAGATGGTAAAAAACGGGGATATAAAAAAGGAAGAGGCAAGATTCCATCCTAAGAAAAATGTGGTCACGAGGGCCATAAGTGCTATCGGGGTGGTCATACCCGATATGTTCAGGGTTCCGGTAAAAAAAGACGATATAATCCTTCTGTGTTCGGACGGTTTATCAAATATGATTGCAGATTCGGAAATTTATGATATAATCAATGAGAATCGTGAGGATATGAACAAGGCTGCGGAGGTTCTGATAGAAAGAGCCAACCGCTACGGCGGCAGGGATAACATAACTGCGGTACTTGTTAAGATAGAGGACTAAAAAGCGTTTATTGTGAGGAAAAAAGATGATCAAAGCAGGAATGTATATAAGCGACAGATATGAGATAATCGACAAGGTCGGTTCGGGAGGAATGGCTGATGTGTATAAAGCACTCTGCCACAGACTGAACCGTTATGTTGCTATTAAGATTCTTAAACCCGAATATTCGACGGATGCGGGCTTTGTACAGAAGTTCAGAGCCGAGGCGCAGTCAGTAGCAGGTCTATCACATCCCAACATTGTAAGCGTCTATGACGTAGGCGAGGACGACGGACTCTATTATATAGTAATGGAGCTTGTTGAAGGTATCACCTTAAAGCGTTTCATCGAAAAAAGGAAAAAGCTTGATGTTAAGGAAGCAGTCGGTATAGCCATCCAGATCGCGATGGGTATGGAAGCTGCTCACACACATCATATCATACACAGGGATATCAAACCCCAGAATATCATTATTTCGAGAGAGGGCAAGGTTAAAGTTGCCGATTTCGGTATAGCAAAGGCGGCTACCTCGAATACCATATCCCAGAATGCCATAGGCTCGGTACATTACCTTTCTCCCGAGCAGGCAAGGGGCGGATACAGTGACGAACGAAGCGATATCTATTCACTCGGTGTCACATTATATGAAATGTTATCCGGACAGGTACCCTTTGCAGGAGATAACTCTGTATCGGTAGCACTTCTCCATATCCAGAGTGAGGCTATCCCGGTAAGAGAGCTCAATCCCGAGGTGCCTTTAAGCGTAGATAAGATCATACAGAAATGTATGCAGAAGAAGCCTGAGCGCAGATACCAGACCGCTGCAGAGCTCATCGTGGACCTTAAGCGTTCGGTCATCAATCCGGAAGGAGATTACGTAAGCATTTCTTCAAATGCGATAGTACCCAATTCTCCTACCAGAAGTATTACCGAGGAAGAACTTAACACCATTAAGAATGCGGCAAGTGCAGCCAAGACTCCGTCCACACGTATCTCTTATTCTGACAGAAAGGTCAGAAAAAAGGTTAAGCGTGAGACGGAAGAGCTTGATACTATGGATTCCGGACTTGAGAAGGTCCTGACCGTTGTAAGCGTGCTTGCGGCTATAGCACTTCTGGTACTGATATTCTATCTTGCATGGAATCTCTTTGTCAAAGGTAACGGCGAGGGATCGTCCGGAGGTATTTTATCGGGACTCTTTAATAATGAGACTACCGATACACCGGCTTCACCGACTCCCGACGAGGTCACACCCACAAACAATCTGATAAAAGTACCGGCGACACCTTCACCGAGTCCTTCACCCGTACCTATAGGTTCGGAACTGGTGGATGTACCGAGAGTAATAGGTCTTACACGTGATGATGCCGAAGAGGCGTTAAAACTTAAATCACCGTATTTCCAGATCACTTATGTGGAAGAGTTTAACGATGAGTACGCAAAGGATCTGATCTGTGCACAGTATCCCGGCGAGCACTCTATGGTACCCGAGGATAAGGTGATCCAGCTGACGATAAGTGTTGGTCCCGAGATGAAGGAACTGCTCGATGTTAAGGGACGTGACTCGTACTCGGCAAAGACCTTACTTGAAAACAACGATTATAAGACTGAATTCATCGAAGAATATGATGATGTAGTAGAAGTTGGTTTTGTTATAAGAACCGAGCCCGATGCCGGAGAAATGCTTCCTAAGGGAGAAACGGTAAGGGTATATATAAGCCGCGGACGTGAGATTAAGTATGTTGAATGTCCCGATATAGTAGGAAGAAAACAGGCAAGAGCCGAAAAGATGATCACAGCTGCAAACCTTGTAGTGGGAGAGGTCAGACAGGAATACAGCGATTCCTTTGATAAGGGTCTCGTTATGAACCAGGATGTGGCAGCAGGATCTCAGGTTGAAGAAGGCAGCACGATAAACTTTGTAGTCAGCCTCGGTTCTGAACCCGTTGTAACTCAGCCGCCTGTTATCACTTCCGAACCCGTTGTCACTCAGGAGCCGGGTCTCACATATACACCATGGCCTACCCAGGATCCCGGAGGAGAAGGCGGTCAGCCGGCCGGCTGATAATGATCGGTATAGTAGAAAGAGCTGTCACGAAAGGTACGACAGCCCTTTCTTTTAGAAAAGGAATTCGGATGTTTGGAAAGATTATAAAAGGAGTGGCGGGCTCGTACAATGTTGTTACCGCTGAAGGGACGGTATATCTCTGCAAGGCCAGGGGCCTGTTCAGAAAAAACGGCATTACGCCTTTGGTCGGGGACAATACCGAGTTTGAGGTGACGGACGAAAAGGAAAAAGAAGGAAATATCATACGTATCCTTGAACGGAAAAATGAGCTCATAAGACCTGCCTGTGCCAATGTGGATCAGGTGCTCGTAGTATTTGCGGCTGCCGATCCGGAACCGAATTTTAACCTGCTTGACAGATTCCTTATAATGATGAAGAAACAGGGCGTCGACTCTGTGATATGTTTTAATAAGAAGGATATCGCGGACAGCGGCAGGCTTGAGAGTATCGCGAAGAACTATGAGGCAGGCGGATTCTCTGTTATATACACAAGTGTCCTTAAAGGAGAAGGCAGGGATAAGATAGAAGAAGTACTTAAAGGCAGGACCACCATACTGGCAGGGCCTTCCGGAGTGGGCAAGTCTTCGATGATGAATATGCTCTCCCCCGATGCGGGCATGGAAGTGGGAGTATTAAGCGAGAAGATCAAAAGAGGAAAACAGACCACGAGGCATACGGAGCTTATTGCACTTGATGCGGATACGTTCCTTTGTGATTCTCCCGGATTCAGCTCGATATATCTTACGGATATTGAGGCTAAGGACCTTAAAAACTATTTTCCGGAATTCGGTCCGTATTCGGATAAATGCCGGTTCCTTACCTGCAGCCATATAAATGAACCTGACTGTGCGGTAAAGGAGGCACTTGAAGACGGATACATCAGCAAAATGAGATATGATAATTACTGCCTTTTATATAATGAACTTAAAAACAGAAAGCAGTTTTGATAAAAAAGCGGAAAGGATAGCTGTATAGCGGCATATACAGCGGGAAGAAAAATGAACAAGCTGGCGCCTTCAATACTGGCTGCGGATTTTTTTAAGCTGGGAGAACAGATCAAGGAAGTGGAAAAAGCGGGAGCACAGTACCTCCATATCGATGTAATGGACGGAAGCTTCGTTCCGAGTATTTCTTTCGGTCTGCCGCTTATATCTTCCATACGTAAGCAGACGGGACTTATATTTGATGTACATCTTATGGTGACCGAGCCTGAGAGGTTCGTGGATCAGTTTGCGGATGCGGGTGCGGACATCATTACCGTTCATTATGAGGCCTGCACGCATCTTAACCGCACATTAAAGCATATAAGGGAGAGAGGCATCAAGGCAGGTGTGGCACTGAATCCCGCAACCGTATCTTCAAATCTTAAATATCTGTATGATTATATAGATATGATACTTGTGATGTCGGTCAATCCCGGGTTCGGGGGACAGCAGTTTATCCCGGAGACCTTGGAGAAGCTGCGTGATGTAGCAGCGGAGGTAAAGAAGTCCGGTAAAAACATCGATATCGAGGTGGATGGCGGAGTGACACTTAAGAATGTGTCGGAGATCATAGGTGCCGGAGCCAACGTCATAGTCTCGGGCAGCAGCGTATTTAAAGGGGATATAGCAGGGAATGTATCGGAATTCCTTAAGATAATGGGTTAATATGGGGTAAATAGCCTATGAAGCTTGATGAGATCAGGATAGGATCGGTAATAGATATTTATATCAGACGGAACAATTCGGCATACAAGACCGTAAGCAAGGTGGAGTATACTGATGAAAAATTCATAGGTGTAACGCCTATTGCCAGCAAACACGGACTTTTCAGATTCCATAAAGAGGATGACGTGGATATAGTTTACCGTGAAGGCGATAAATATTGGAAATGGGAGCATGTAAAAACAGGTATAGCAAGACGGAAGGACGGAAGCAGGCTCCATATTTTTTCTGCTCCGATAAGAGCGGTCCAGTTTAACAGGCGTACCCAGTTCAGGTTTGAGATCGGTTGCGAGATCAAAATGAAATATGAGATAATGAAAAAGGATGATACCGGGGAGAAGGGAAACGAGAAAACTCCTTCCGTGGACCTTGACAATATACTTCTTATGCTTGACGAGCATTATGAAGAGGTGGAATGCAGGGGATACCTTAAGGACTTAAGTGAAGGCGGCGCGTCGGTGGAAACGGATGTGAAGCTGGATAAGGGCGTATTTGTGAGCTTTTCGATAGATTCCGAGCTCGGGACCGTAAGCCTAAGAGGTGTTATCATAAGAGTAAAGGAAGACAAGCACGGTTATTTTGATTATACATACGGGGTTTCGTTTGTAGAGACCAGTAAGAACTATATGCAGTATTTTTATCTTCAGCAGCGTAAACAGCTTTATGAGCAGAACAACGATAATGACTGAGCATTCCTTATCTTAAAGGAGGCAGTATATGGTAAAGAAAAAACGGATATGCGCGTTGATAATATTGATGGCGGTACTTGCAGCCTGTATCCTGCCGGGTACGGCGAAAGAAGTAAATGCCAAGAATATCTCGGGAGTGGATTACAGCGATATGGCTGTGGATCCGATAGTTAAGGGAAGCGGTTATTCTACCGTGCTGTATGACAATCAGAACGGACTTCCCACATCGGAGGCAAATGCTATAGCCGAGACCGAGGAAGGCTTTATCTGGATAGGCAGTTACAGCGGTCTTATAAGATATGACGGCAATACATTTGAAAGAATGGATTCCACCACGGGCATAACGAGTGTAGTCTGTCTTTATGTCGATTCCAAAAACCGTCTCTGGATAGGTACGAACGATAACGGTGTAGCTGTTATGGAGAACGGTAAATATAAAATATATGACACTGCGGACGGGTTGGGGTCTTCTTCAGTGCGTTCCATAACCGAGGACAGCAAGGGTACCATATATATCGCTTCGACAAACGGATTAAATACCGTGACCGAAGACATGGTACTTCACAGATTTGATGAAAAGCAGATCAACAACAAATATATCTGCGAGCTCCGTATCACCAATCAGGATGTAATCTACGGAGAGACAATGGACGGTGATATCTTCACTATTGAAAACGGTACGCTTACAAGTTTCTACGGATCAAGATCATTGGGTGTAGGTGATGTAAACTGCGTCCTTCCTGACCCGGATAACCCCGGATATGTTTATATAGGAAATACCGAGTCACAGATATATTACGGTATGCTCAGCGGCAGCCTCCATGATGTAAAAAGAATGAGCATTTATCCGCTTGCATATGCGGCTTCCATAGAAAAGTACAACGGTAAGGTATGGGTATGTGCGGATAACGGTATCGGTGTATTTGATGATGACGGTTTTCACATTTTAGAAGATATACCCTTAAACAATTCGATAGAGCACATGATGGTCGATTATGAAGGAAACCTTTGGTTCACTTCTTCACGTCAGGGTATTATGAAGATAGTGCCCAATCAGTTTACAGATGTTTATGACAAATACGGACTTGAAAATGCTGTAGTCAATTCCACATGTGAATATAACGACATGCTCTTTATCGGTACGGATACGGGACTTACGGTTATCGATAAAAACAAAGTGATAGACGAGGTGGTCATCCAGTATAAGGACACCAATGACAGGTTCAGGTTTAATCATAATCTTATAAACTTACTTAACGGATGCAGGATAAGATCCATAAAAAGAGATTCCAAAAACAGGCTTTGGATAGCAACATACAGTACCAGGGGACTTTTAATATATGATAACGGCATGATCACCCGTTTTGACAATGAGAACGGACTGCCGTCTAACAAGGTACGTACCGTATATGAGATGTCGGACGGGACCGTTATGGTAGCCTGCAGCGGCGGAATTGTCCGTATCAGGGATGATAAGGTGGCAGGTTCATATGACAACCGTTCGGGTATAAATAATCTCGATGTTCTTACGGTAACCGAAGGCTTTAATGATGAGACGATCATCGGGTCGGACGGAAACGGAATCTATGTAATAAAGGGCCAGAATATCATAAATCTCGGGAAAAAGGACGGCCTTCATTCGGAAGTTGTAATGAGGTTAAAACGCGATGAGGAGAGAAAGGTGATCTGGATAATCACAAGTAACTCGATCGCCTATATGACGGAGGATTATAAGATCACTACTATCGCAGGGTTCCCTTATTCCAATAACTTTGACATGTATGAGAACAGTCAGGGGCAGATGTGGATCCTTTCGAGTAACGGTATTTATGTCATATCTGCAGACGACCTTATTGACAATGTGGAAGTTAATCCGGTATTCTTCAGCATGGATAACGGTCTTCCCTGTGTTGCCACTGCCAACTCTTACAGCTGTGTAGATGCGGACGGAATTCTGTATATAGCGGGAACCACGGGCGTGGCTGCGGTAAATATCGAGGAAGTGTCGCTGGATATCGGAAACATCAAAATAAACGTTCCTTATATCGAAGCGGACGGAGAGATGGTATATCCCGACAGCAGAGGTGTATTTACCATTCCTTCATCCACAAACAGGCTTGTTATATACGGCTATGTTTATACATATGCACTTATCAATCCCAAGATCACTTACTGGCTTGACGGATTCGACAAGAATTTCATCACAAAGAGCAGAAAGGATATGGAACCGGTAGTATATACCAACCTTGAAGGCGGTACATATCATTTCATGATGGTCGTGCAGGATACTCTCGGAAGAGACAGTAAACAGGTGGATGTTACGATCGTTAAAACAAAAGCCTTTTATGAGGAAGCATGGTTCAGGCTTTTTGTGGTACTTGCCGCGATCGGTCTTGTATTCGGTTCGATAGTATTTATCGTATATAAGAAGACACGTGCTCTTACAAAGAAGAATGAACAGAACAGACAGTTCATCAATGAGATGACTCAGGCGTTTGCGAAGACAATCGATATGAAGGACAAGTATACAAACGGTCATTCCGAAAGAGTGGCAGAGTATACGGTCATGCTGACAAAAGAACTGGGTTATGACGATGAAACAGTGGAGAAGTACAGGAATATCGCACTTTTGCATGATATCGGAAAGATTTCCATACCTCCTGAGGTGCTGAATAAGGAGGGTAAGCTTACCGATCAGGAGTTCAATATCATAAAGTCACACTCGGCACAAGGATACAAGGTACTTAAGGATATAAGCCTTATGCCGGAGCTTGCGATAGGCGCAGGACAGCATCATGAAAGACCTGACGGAAAGGGATATCCTAAGGGACTTAAAGGCGATGAGATCGAGCGTGTAGCACAGATCATCGCCGTAGCCGATACGTTTGATGCAATGTATTCAGACAGGCCTTACCGTAAGCGCATGAACTTTGATAAGGCGGTTTCCATCATAAAGGAAGTGGCCGGTACACAGCTTACAGAGGATGTCGTTGAAGCATTCTTAAGGATCGTTGAAAGAGGAGGCTTGCGTGCCGAGGATGACCAGGGCGGCGGAAGTATGGAGGATATCGATAATATCCACAAGCAGCAGGAAAAAAAGGCTGCAAAACGCAGCTGATAAAAAATAGAAAAAGCAGATCAGGAGACTAAAGAAAATGAAGTTAGGAATCGTAGGCCTGCCGAACGTAGGCAAGAGTACACTGTTCAATTCACTTACAAAAGCGGGAGCAGAGTCGGCCAATTATCCGTTCTGTACCATTAACCCCAACGTGGGTGTGGTAGCCGTACCGGATGAGAGGCTCGATGTGCTGACGGATATGTACAAGTCAGAATCAAAAGTACCCGCAGTCATAGAGTTTGTGGATATCGCAGGTCTGGTAAAAGGCGCATCAAAGGGTGAGGGACTCGGTAACCAGTTCCTTTCACACATCCGTGAGGTTGATGCGATCGTGCATGTAGTAAGATGTTTTGAGGATACCAATATCGTGCATGTCGACGGAAGTGTCGATCCTGCAAGAGATATTGAGACCATCAACTTAGAGCTTATCTTTGCCGATCTTGAGGTTATAGAAAAGAGAATGGCGAAGGGTGTAAAGGGTGCGGCTAACAACAAAACCCTTGCCAAGGAAGTTGAGCTTTTAAAGAAGTTAAAGGATCTTTTGGAGTCGGGACAGCTTGCAAAAACCTTTAAAACAGATGATGAAGAAGAACAGGCAATGTTTGATTCGTTTGATCTTTTAACGGCAAAGCCCGTCATCTTTGCAGCTAATGTAAAGGAAGATGACCTGGCCGATGACGGTGCATCCAATCCCCATGTACAGGCAGTAAGGGAATTCGCCAAAAAAGACGGTGACGGCGTATTTGTGGTAAGTGCAGAGATAGAGCAGGAGCTCTCCGAGCTTGATGACGATGAAAAGAAAGCATTCTTAGAGGATCTGGGAGTAGCAAAGTCAGGCTTAGAGAAGCTTATCGTGGCATGCTACGACCTCTTGGGACTTATGAGCTTCCTCACTGCAGGACCCAAGGAGACCAGAGCATGGACTATCAGAAAAGGTACCAAGGCACCTCAGGCAGCAGGAAAGATCCATTCCGATTTTGAAAGAGGATTTATCAGAGCTGAGGTCGTCAATTACGACAATCTGGTAGCCTGCGGCGGCTATAACGGTGCCAAGGACAAAGGTCTTGTCCGTTCCGAGGGTAAGGAGTATGTGGTACAAGATGGCGACGTGATTTTGTTTAGATTTAACGTATAAATATATATATTTAAAGACAGATATAAAAGTTTTTTATGGAGTGGTAACAAGTCGGTCCGGACACCGCCATAGGATAAAACCTTAAGCGTGTAGCGGATATACTACGGGCACAGCTGCTTGCAGGCGAGGCAAAAATCGGTTGACCAAACCGATTTTTGAACGTAGCCTAAGTGCGTCCGGTATCAAGCGGACGCACGATTGCAAGTGTCCGAAGCCGAAAAGAAGATGGGGCCGTTTAGTATATCCCTGCTAAGCGATGATGTGTTTTAGACTATGGCGGTGCCCGGACCGACATTACATATGTTTAATATTTGGAGGAAAAAACATGAGCTGGTGGGGGAATGAGACCTCAGTCAGGTTTCCGAACATTGGTATAGAGTTTAGCGATCTTCCGCGGGGAATTGCGATAGGCGGTTTTAAGATCGCATTTTACGGTGTCCTTATAGCGGCAGGTATGCTTTTGGGTATAGCGATATCCAGGTGGAAAGCAAGAAAAACAGGTCAGGATCAGGACATATATCTTGATTTTGCACTCTGGGCCATTCCTTTTTCGGTACTCGGAGCCCGTATTTATTATGTGGCCTTCCAGTGGGATCAGTTTAAGGACAATATCTGGAGTATATTTAACATCAGACAGGGAGGACTTGCCATATACGGCGGTGTTATAATAGCCATCCTTTCAGTCATCATATATACCAGGATCAAAAAGCTTAACCTCGGACTTATGGCCGATACCGGTATCATAGGTCTCATCCTGGGACAGATAATCGGACGCTGGGGCAACTTCTTTAACAGGGAAGTGTTCGGTAAGTTTACGGATTCGGTCTTCGCGATGCAGATCGATATCTCGGATAAGGCATTGAACAGTATATATAACCCGTCGCTTGTATCCGAGAGCCTGCTGAAAAACATGTTTGCCGGCAAGGAAGATACCCTTAATAATATAATAGAGATCCGTAACAATATCATGGTGCTTTCCGACGGAAGACAGTTTATCCAGGTACATCCCACATTCCTGTATGAATCGGTATGGAATATACTGGTACTCATCATCCTTCTTATCGCATGGCCTAAGAAGAAGTTTAACGGTGAGATACTTCTTATGTATCTGGCAGGATACGGTTTCGGAAGATTCTTCATTGAGGGTATCAGAACAGACCAGCTCTATATCTGGGGTACCGGTCTTGCGGTTTCACAGGTGCTCTCTGCGATACTGTTCATAGCGGCAGTGGTTCTGATCATTGTATTCAGGACCAAAGCTATCCGCTCGGGTGAGGCAAAACATGTATCACTGGTGCTCAGCGCAGCTTCGGTCAAAAAGGACGAAGAGGATACAGAGGATGCTTCTTATACAGCATTTGATGCAAAAGAGGATAATAGCGGAAAAGTTGTCGATGCCGAGATCAAAGACGCGGAATATATCGATATGAAGATAAAGGATCCGAAATACAAAGATATCTCTAAAGAATAAAATGAATAAATAAAAGATACATATTATGGTAAAGACTCTGCTTTTGAACGAAGCAGGGTCTTTTTTTATATTCTTTTCTGTATTTTTATTCATTTCTTGTGGAGAACATATATTCGCACACAATATATAGATATTGCACAAAAACGGAATAAAAAAATATTAAAAAATATGTATTTTTACTCAAAAAGGTATTGATTTTCTAAAAAGATTGTTATATGATTAGGGTATCCAGTGGTGAAAAGTGGTGAATTGTGGAATGAAGTGGAGGTGATGACGATGTTCATGGGTGAATTTAATCATTCAATAGACGTAAAGAACAGAGTCATTGTGCCTGCAAAGTTCCGTGATGAATTAGGAGAGCAGTTTGTGGTATCTGCCGGACTGGACGGATGCCTTTACCTCACCAAGAAAGCCGACTGGGAGGAGTTCGCTAAAAGACTTGCAGAGCTTCCTATGACAAACGAATCAAGACAGCTGGTCAGATTCTTTATGAGAAACGCACAGGAATGTGAACCCGATAAGCAGGGAAGAATAGTTATCCCTCAGGGCTTAAAGGACCTGGCAGGACTGGAGAAGGACATCGTCATGATCGGTTCGGTCAGCAAGGTTGAAATCTGGAGCAAAGAGAAGCTTGACAGCCAGTCAGGTGATGAAAGCATGGAGGATATCGTAGAGAAGCTTTCTACAGAGTACGGACTTAAGTTCTGATGAGGTTCATATGGGTGAGGAGATACAGTTTAATCACAGATCGGTCCTCTTGGAGGAAACCATAACGGGGCTTGACCTTAAGCCCGGCGGGATATATGTGGACGGAACCTTAGGAGGTGCAGGACATTCCGCAGAGCTGCTGAAAAGAGAGCAGACTGCACGGCTGATCGGTATCGATCAGGATCCTGACGCGATAAAGGCCGCCACTGAGAAGCTTAAACCATATGGCGACAGAGCCACGATAGTAAAGAGCAACTACGAAAATATAGCACAGATACTTAAGGAAAATAATATAGATAAGGTGGACGGTATACTCTTGGATCTGGGTGTTTCGTCCTATCAACTTGACACCCCTGAAAGGGGCTTTTCGTACATGAACGACGCACCGCTTGACATGAGGATGGATACGGAATCAACAAGGACCGCGTCGGACATAGTAAACGGATACAGCGAAAACGAGCTTTTCCGGATCATAAGGGATTACGGAGAAGACAGATTTGCCAAGAACATTGCAAAGCATATAGCAGCCGCCAGAGCGGTAAAAAAAATAGAAACAACATTTGAACTGAACGAAATTATAAGAGCTTCGATACCCGCGAAGGTGCGGGAGACGGGAGGACATCCTTCAAAACGTACATTTCAGGCGATAAGGATAGAACTGAACCGGGAACTTGAGGTTTTATCCGAAAGTCTTGAAACGATGATAGATCTGCTGAACGACAAAGGAAGGCTTTGCATCATAACATTCCATTCCTTAGAGGACAGGATAGTAAAGAAGGCCTTCAATACAGCAGAAAACCCGTGTATATGTCCGCCGGGATTTCCGGTATGCGTATGCGGGAGGAAACCAAAGGGAAAACATCTTACCAAAAAAGCCATCACTCCGTCAGATGTCGAGATGAATGACAATCCGAGGAGTAAAAGCAGCAAACTCAGGATATTTGAGCGAAGCGGATAATGTTCTAAAAAAACAAAAGGGGAAAGCGCAGGGAACAGCGCAGGGAAAAGAATGGCAGAAATAAGAAAAAACAAATTTACGTATGACAGGAACTACTACGAGAACATGGATAAGGTTCATGTAGCAGGCACTGCAGCAAAGGATCTTAACGCCATAGAGTACGAGGAGGATTTCTTCGAGAATGGCGAAGCTTTTGATGAAGAATATTCCGAATACGATTTTGAAACTTCCCCTAAAAAACGTGAAACAGTAAAGCCTGAGATATACACGGAACCCCGCCGTGGCAGCAGGAAAGAGAAAGTAAAGGTATTATATAAATTCAGGCTCTTTACTTTGCTCATGACGGTTGTATCATTAGGAGCATTGGTTCTTGCAAGTTACAGGTACATAGAGGTAAGAGCCGAGATCACACAGGCCAACAAAAAGATCGAGGTGGCAAAGACAGAGTTAAAGGATATCCAGAATAAGAATTCGGCACTGATGAGCCAGCTTGATGTCGAAATGGACAGAAACTACATATACGCCATGGCAGTCGGTAAGCTTGGCATGAAATATCCGAAGGAGAATGACATAATCTATTACACCAAGGCCGATGAAGGGTATGTGAGACAGTATCACGACATACCCGAATTAAAATAAAATAAACTGCAGTTGATCTTAACTGGGTGAGGGAATACATATTTCCTTCACCCATTATAGCGTTATTAATAAGGGTTGCTTAACGGACGGGAGACAGGATGAAGAGGAGAAAAAGGACAAGAAGATTTAATGATATAATGAAGACCGGCCTTTATCTTGTATTTATCGGGGTAATAGCAGCCTGTGTTTATCTTATAGGCAGAATGGTCTACATCAACAACAATAACGGTGACGAGTATGCCAGAAAGGTCCTGTCGCAGCAGGCATATGCAAATAAGACGCTGGTTGCCGAAAGAGGGGCTATCACCGACAGAAACGGTATAGTGCTTGCAAGAAGCGAAAAGACCTATAACGTGATACTCGATCCCGACGTGATCTTAAGCCACGATTATTACTTAGAGCCCACTTTGAAGGCTATGGAGGAGTGCTTAGGTTACGATCAGGAGACTATCACAAAAGTTATAAACGATAATTCAAAGAGCAGATACCTCGTATATGAGAAAAATATCGATTATACAAAGGTTTCGGATTTTAACAGCTATAAATCAAAGCATAAATTCGTAGTAGGTGTATGGTTTGAAGAGGAATATACAAGAGTATATCCTTACGGGAATTTTGCTTCGCATGTCATCGGATTTGCCACAAGGGACGGCGGTAATTACGGACTTGAGCAGTACTACGACGAATACTTAAGAGGAGTTGAAGGATTGGAATTCGGATATTACGATCCCGAACTCAACCGTCAGAAGACTGTAAAGGAAGCAAGAAACGGATATACTTTGGAGACCACGCTCGATTACAATATCCAGACCGTTATCCAGAAAAAGATCGAGAATTTCCGTACCGAGACCGGATGCAAAAATATCGGAGTCATAGTCATGAACCCCAATAACGGCGAGATATACGGCATGGCTTCCAATTACGAATACGATCTTAACAATCCCCGTTCACTCGAAGGACTGTTCAGCGAGGAAGAACTTGAGGAGATGACTCAGGATCAGAAGACAAATGAGCTTTTCAAGATGTGGAGGAACTTCTGCATATCCGATACTTATGAACCCGGTTCGACATTTAAGACGATCACTGTAGCATCTGCATTGGAGGAGTGCGTGGTATCGGGTTCAAGTACGTTTACCTGCAACGGTTATTCGGAAAAGGGCGGATGGAGGATAGGCTGCAACAAAAAGAGCGGTCACGGAAAACTAACCTTAGCGGAAGCACTTATGAAATCATGTAACTGTGCATTGATGGAAATAGTTGAAAAGCTTGGTGCGGATGCATTTTACAGATACCAGAAACAGTTCGGTTTCGGTGATAAGACGGGAATCGATCTTACCGGCGAAGCGACCGGTATCCTTATACCGAGAAGCAAACTGAATGTAACGGAACTTGCGACAAGCAGTTTCGGCACCACATTCAATGTCACTATGATACAGATAGCTGCGGCATATGCTTCGATACTTAACGGAGGAATATATTATACACCCCATGTTGTAAAGCAGATGAAGGATGAGGACGGAGTACCCGTAAGGAAAGAAGAGAACGGACCCGTCAGGGAAACAGTAAGTAAGACCACATCCGAGTTTATACATGAAGCACTTTATATGACGGTAGAAAAAGGAACGGCTACTCCCGCAAAGGTAGCGGGCTACCTCGTCGGAGGAAAGACCGGTACCGCACAGAAGAGACCGAGGACCGAAAAGAAATATGTTGTATCTTTCGTAGGTTTTGCGCCTGCAGACGATCCCCAGGTCATGACCTATGTGGTAATAGACGAGATACAGGATGAGAGCCTTGCCGGAAGCAGCAGCCCCGCCACAAGGATGACTTCGGAGATACTTAATGAAATACTTCCGTATCTCGGGCTTTATCCCGAAGGCGAGATAAACTATGTTGTAGACCTTGACCTTATACAGGAGCCGGATATCGATATAGGCGACGAGATAAACAGTGATGTACTTCCCGACGGTATAGATGAGGAAGTTATGTAAATAATATTTATTTGGAGGCGTGTTATGGATTTTCAGGGTAAAAAGGTACTGATAATAGGAGCGGGAAAGAGCGGCATAGCAGCAGCCAATCTCCTTACATCAAAGGATGCGGATATCATCCTTTACGATGACAAAAAGCTGGATGAGGCTGAAGTATTAAAGAAACTGTCTCCTGATTTTAAGGGAAGGATAATCTCGGAGAATCTTCCTGAGGATACAGCAGGCAATCCCGATTATCTGGTACTTAGCCCCGGAGTCCCCATTGATTCGGAAAAGGTATTAAAGTACAAGGATAAAGGCGCATGTGTTATAGGCGAGGTTGAGCTTGCTTATTATTTCACAAAGGGAAAGATAGTAGTAGTTACAGGAACTAACGGCAAGACAACGACAACAGCACTTACCGGTGCGTTAATGAAGCTTAAATATGAGAATACCCTTGTGGGAGGCAATATCGGTATCCCCTATACAGAGATATGTTTAAACAGTTCTGATGACGGAGTGACCGTGGCCGAGATGAGCAGCTTCCAGCTTGATACCACCGTAACATTCCATCCCTATATCAGCATGATCTTAAATATCACGCCCGATCATCTTGACAGGCATCATACGATGGAAAACTACATCAATGCCAAGCTTAACTGTACAAAGAATCAGACAGAGGATGAACTCTGCATATTAAATTACGAGGATGAGATATTAAGAAAAGCAGCTGCAAACATAAAGGCAAAGATCTGCTGGTTCTCTTCAAAAACAGCCCTTAATGACGGCATGGTTTATGAAGACGGCGTTATATATGAAGTAAAAGCAGGCGTAAGGGAAAAGGTCATAGATGTTGATCAGATGATGCTTATCGGAAGACATAACTATGAAAACGTTATGGCAGCCGTAGCAGCCGCAAGATTTATGAATGTGCCGATGGAGCTCATACGTGAAGGGCTTAAGAATTTCAAACCCGTTGAGCACCGTATCGAGTATGTGGATACCATAAACGGAGTAAAGTATTACAACGATTCTAAGGGTACCAATCCCGACGCATCCATTCAGGCGGTAAAGGCTATGTCAGGTCCCACCTTCCTTATCGGCGGAGGATATGACAAAGGCTCGGAATATGATGAGTGGATCGAAAGCTTCGACGGAAAGATCAAGAAGCTGCTCCTTATGGGACAGACCCGTGACAAGATTGCCGAATGTGCGAGGAAGCACGGATTTACCGAAATAGAGTTTGTGGGAAGCATGGAAGAAGCAGTGGATTATTGCTATAAAAATGCGGTAAGCGGTGACACCGTACTTCTTTCACCCTGCTGTGCAAGCTGGGGAATGTTCAAAAATTACGAGGAACGCGGCAGGATATTTAAAGATCTTGTACATGAAAAGAACAGAGGATAAACGTGGATAAAAATCTTCAGAGAAACAGGTTAAAAAAAGTCCTGAGCCATTATGACGCAATACTAGCCATACTGGTTTTGTTCATATGCGTATTCGGACTTATAATGATATACAGCGCGAGTTCCTACAGGGCAGAGTATTACTATGGGGATTCGAAACTGTATTTTAAGAGACAGGGGCTCTTCATAGTAGTGGGAGCTGCTGTCATGATCCTCGTTTCACTGATAGATTACAGGATATATCTTAAAAAGATCAAGTTTATAAAGATAAGACCTATAGTAATATTATACTTTGTGTGTCTGGCTCTGCATATATATGCATTGTTCAAAGGACATCAGTCAGGCGGATCAAAGCGCTGGATAGAGCTTGGCGGCGGTATGAACTTCCAGCCGTCAGAGGTATCAAAGGTATGCTTTGTTCTCCTTGCGGCATTGCTTGCAGGCAAAAAGAAAAGATTTGTAAATACGGGAAATTTCTTTAAGAATCTGGGTGGTTTTTTTCTCCTGTTTACTTTCTTTATTCCGATACTGGGAATAGTAGCGTATCAGAACCTTTCATCTGCTATCATACTAGCAGGTATTGTAACGGTGATCATATTCTGTGTTTCCATGGATAAAAAATATATCCTGGTCGTTTTCCTTATACTTGTAGGAGCCGTGGCTCTGTTTATCTGGCTTAAGGCATACAGATCGGAACGTATCATGCATTTCCTGTACCCGGAGAGCATGGACCCCGGAGATCAGATACTGCAGGGACTTTACGCTATAGCTTCGGGCGGACTTTTCGGAAAAGGACTCGGAAACAGCGTACAGAAGCTTGGAAATATCCCCGAAGTACATACTGATATGATATTTACCATCATATGCGAGGAACTCGGTATTATAGGCGGCATAGCACTTATAGGACTTTTCCTTCTGCTTTTGTGGAGGATATTTAAGATAGCACTTAATGCGCCTGATATATACGGAGCACTTATAGCCACAGGTGTACTTGCACAGCTGTCGGTCCAGATCATAATGAATATAGCCGTTGTAACCAACAGCATACCGGCAACGGGTGTTCCGCTTCCGTTTGTAAGCTACGGAGGAAGCTCTCTGCTCATCATGCTGGCGGAGATCGGTATTGTTTTAAATGTATCAAAACGTACTAAGGATGTAATAGAAGAAGAGGATGAAGGGGAAGAGGAATTTGAGGAATAACCCCGGATAACTTTTAAACAGCGCTAATGGCTGTCAGTTTACAGGGAGGAGGGCACAATGAGGATAAAAAGAAGTACCGTTATCAAAATTGCAGTATTGTGCCTGATCATAGCCGGTGTTATATGGTATTTTGAAAACTTCAAGCTGACAAGCCTTATAATTGAGGGAAGCAGCCACTACAGTCCCGAAGAGATAGAAGAGATGCTGATAAAAAGTGATGTGGACAGGTATACCCATGTTTTTTATCTGAAATACAATGTGTTCTCATCGCCCGATCCTATCCCTTTTGTAGAGAAAATGGATTTTGAGATAGTGGACAGAAATACTATCCATGTCCAGGTATATGATAAGATAATAACAGGCTGTGTCGAGCATATGGGAAGATATATGCATTTCGACAGGGAAGGGATAATCGTCGAGAGCACGGAAAAACCCGATAAAGGAGTACCGGTCATCACGGGACTTCCTTTTACCAAGGTTGTGCTCGGACAGAAGCTTGAGATAGAAGATGATGTGTTTTTTGAAAAGATACAGGAACTGACACTGCAGCTGCAGAAAAACGGCATAGAGTGCCAGAGGATCGATTTTGACATCAGAAGAAATGTAAAACTGTATATAGGAAATTCCGAGGCACTGCTTGGAGGAGAGAAAGTTCATGATTACCAGATAAGTGCCTTGAAGAAGGTTTTGGATGCTTCCGGAGGAGTTGCTTATATCTATGATCTTAGAAATTACACACCTGAATCGGGTGAAATAACCGGTAAAAAGATAAATAATGTAGAATAATTGTAAATTTTTTAAGATTATACTTGATTATTTTCTACAATAAATGTATTATATATTGTGTGTGGTTTCTTTTTATAAGGGAAATCAGATATCAACAGTCGTACAGAGGAGGGCAAGACCTTGGTCGAGATTACTAACGAAGAGAGCAACTATGGTGCAAAAATTATTGTAGTAGGTGTCGGCGGTGCCGGCAACAACGTAGTCAACAGAATGATAGAGGACGGCATACAGGGTGTAGAGTATATCTGCGTTAATACAGATAGTCAGCAGCTCAGGAAATGCAAGGCGCCCAACTGCATTCAGATAGGTGAAAAACTTACAAAGGGTCGCGGTGCAGGAGGAAACCCTGAGGTAGGAAGAAATTCCGCAGAGGAAAGCAAAGAGATACTTACAGAAGCAATCAAGGAAGCAGAAATGGTGTTTGTAACCTGTGGTATGGGCGGAGGAACAGGTACAGGTGCAGCACCTGTCATAGCACAGATTGCAAAAGAAATGGGTATCCTTACCGTTGCAGTAGTATCAAAGCCCTTTGATCATGAGGGTGATGTCCGTATGGAGCAGGCTATGGACGGTATCGCTAATCTTAAGGAACATGTTGATACCATGATAGTCATCCCCAATGAGAAACTTCGTCAGATCTGCGACAAGAAGGCTCGTTTCCCCGAAGTATTAAAGATGGCAGACAGCGTACTCCGTCAGGGCGTACAGGGTATCACCGATATCATCAACAGGATGGGCGATATCAACCTTGACTTCGAGGATGTATGTACCGTAATGAGAGATAAAGGCGTTGCACATATCGGTATCGGCCGTGCTACAGGTGATGACAGCTGTATGCAGGCTGTACAGATGGCTATCGCATCTCCTCTTCTTGAGACCAATATCGAGGGTGCAGACAATATCATCATCCACTTCTCAGGTGACCTTGTATTTGATGATACCATTAACGCATCCAATTATGTTAAAGAGATTGTCGGACCTGATACAAACGTTATCTTCGGTGAGGCTTATGATGATTCCGAACCTGATACATGTTCAGTTACGATCATTGCTACAGGTATTAAGAACAGTCCCGACCTTCAGGTTATCGAGGGTTCTGTGGGAGCACAGAGTGCTAACCGTCCGGGACTTGGTTTCCTTAACATGAATCAGCCTGCTAAGAAGCCTGCCGCTACAAGTCCTTTCCAGGCAGCACCTCAGGCACAGCCTAAGCAGCCTGCATTCGGCAGACCTGCGACAGGAGCGGTTAAGCAGCCTGCTGCACCGTCTGCAAACCAGAGCGGACAGTACAGGAGCCCGAAGACAAACGGTAACGCAAACCGTAACGTAGCGGATGGAAGTTCAATATTGATACCTGAGTGGATCTCCAGACAGAATAATAACTGATTCGGACACCTGATTTGATTTATTCAAATCAGGTGTACTTTGTTATTTTCGGAGTCTGTGTTTTTAAGGAGACAGGATATGTTTTTTATAGTTCTTGCCGCGTGGATCATTTTCAACGGGGCAGTTACATTGGAGATAATGCTGTTCGGTTTAGTATTGAGTGCCGCTGTATGCGCTTTTATGTCGATCCTTACCGAATACAGTATTAAGGCGGAACTGAAGCTGTATAAAAAGCTGCCTTTCATATTGCTTTATATTCCGGTGCTTGTATTTGAGATAGTGAAGGCCAATATCATTACCGCCGCATTTATCATAAAGGGAAATAAAAAGATAAAACCCGTGATAGTATGCTTTGATTCACCGTTAAAGACGGAATATGCATCATCAATACTGGCTAATTCCATAACACTTACTCCCGGGACAATCTCCGTTTCCATGAGAAACGGAAAATTCAAGGTACACTGTCTTGATGTATCGCTGTGTGAGGGTATAGAATCATCCTCTTTTGTAAAAATACTAAAAAAAATAGAGCAGTGACCGGCTTAACCTAATAAAGGATTGTTTTATGGACGGATATTTGGAAATATTTTTAAAGGCTGTGATCATATTTTGTGCCTGCATAAGCATTATCTGTTTTGTACGTGCGGTGATGGGACCGACCATACCGGACAGGATACTGGCTATAAATATGATAGGTACGCAGATGATCATAATAATAGCGGTACTTACCATTCTGCTCGGGGAAGCATGGCTTGCCGATGTGGCTGCGGTATATGCACTGCTCAGTTTCTTAGGCGTTGTCGTACTTACGAAAATATATATCGGTATATACAGAAAAAAGCATGCCGAAATGTTCGGTGATGAAGCGGAAAATGAAGAAGCGCATTTAAATGATGGTGCGAAAGACAGATAAAGGGATTTTTTTATGAGTACATTCAGGATAATAGTGGCAATAGTTCTCCTTTCGGTCGGAATGTTATTTATACTGCTTTCCGTCATTGGAGTCTTCAGAATGAAGTTTGTTATGAACAGGATGCATGCGGCTGCACTGGGAGATACCTGCGGTCTGTTGTTTATGATACTGGGACTTATCTGCATCGGCGGATTTACTTTTACTTCGCTTAAGCTTTTGGGAGTACTGGTGCTTTTCTGGCTTACATCACCTGTTTCAGGTCATCTGTTGAGTAATATGGTTAAAAGTACCATGAATTCCGACCTGGAAGTTCATGCCGGCCAAAAAGAACTTGAAAATAAGGCGAAATAAGGGTATTATATTTGAAAGAAAATACAGGTATCAAGAGGGGACTTAAACTAAATGAGTAAGAAAACAAAAATAATAATTATATCCGCAGTGGCAGTTTTACTGCTCGCAGTCATCATAGTGGTTGCGATCGAAGGCTTTTCGGGCTGCAGATATTCGATAAAGAACAATACGGATAAGAACATCACATCACTACGTGTCGTATTTGAGGCAGCGGAGGAAGAATTTGAATATGCAGATATGTATAACGGAGCTTTAAACGCAGGCAAGTCCGTATCCGGTTCATTTAAGCCGGTGGAATTTGATGAGGACGGCGGAGATCTCGGTATCTATATCACATTTGAAGGTTCTGAGGAAATGTTCTGCTTTGACGGATATTTTGAGGGCAGATTCGACGGAAAGGTAGATATGGAATTCTATGTTGAAGAAGGAACGGTAAGCCTTAAGACTACGGCGACCACCGGTCTTTTCGGAAGCACTGAGAACACAGCGCTTGATGAATCCGTTATCATATTTACCGAGGATCTTTCCGACTGGGATTATCTTGAGGGAAGCATCGATCTGAGTGATCTGTATTATGATGAAGACGAAGATTATGATGAAGATTATGACGATTATGATGATATAGAATTTGATGATGAAGAAGATGAAGATTAGTTTTATTTCCCTTGGCTGTGACAAGAACCTGGTTGACAGCGAGAAGATGCTTGCCATGATGAATGACAGCGGATATGAAGTTACAGATATAATAGCAGATGCCGAAGCGGTGATCATAAATACCTGCTGTTTTATACATGACGCAAAGCAGGAGAGCATTGATACGATCATCGAAACAGCCGGTTATAAAAAGACCGGAAGGCTGAAATATCTGATAGTTACAGGCTGCCTTGCCACAAGATATCACGATGAGATAAGCGAGTATCTTCCCGAGGTGGATGCGATCCTTTCGTCATCGGCAGCTGATGAGCTTGATTCATGTTTAAAGAAGCTTTCAGGGAAAGGACTTGAAAGCAAGAGCATCATAAAGGATATAAACAGGGATCCGGATCTCGGGAAAAAGAGACTGCATAATAATCTGAAAAACTATGCATATATAAAGATAGGTGAGGGCTGCAGCAAACACTGTACATACTGCGTAATCCCTTCTATCAAGGGAGAATACCGCAGCTTTCCTTTCGAGGACATCATATCGGAAGCCCGCGATGCAGTGGAAAAGGGCAAGAATGAGCTGATCCTTATAGCTCAGGAGACTACAGTATACGGTACCGACCTGTATGGAAGAAAAAGACTTTCCGAGCTTTTATATGCATTAAACGATATAGAAGGTTTAGAGTGGATAAGACTTATGTACTGCTATCCCGAAGAGATAGACGACGAGCTGATAAATGCCATAAGAGATATCGATAAGGTATGCAAGTACATAGATATGCCGATACAGCATATTTCGGACAGCATCCTTAAAAGGATGGGAAGAAAGACTACGGGAGATGATATCAGAAAACTGATAGTTAAACTCAGAAGAGAGATCCCCGGTATAGCGATCAGGACTTCCCTTATAACCGGTTTCCCGGGAGAGACCGAGGAAGACCATACAGAGCTTCTTGAGTTCATAAAAGAGTACAGGCTTGACAGAGTGGGTGTTTTTACATATTCAAAAGAAGAAAATACTCCGGCTGCACGTTTTAAGCCTGTAGTACTTAAAAAGATAAAAGAAAAAAGACGTAAGGAACTTATGCTTGCCCAGCAGGAGATAGTTTTTGAGGAAAACGAAAAACTGTACGGAAAGGTTTTAAAGGCTGTGGCTGAAGGATATCTTCCCGAAGAAAAAGTATATGTGGCGAGGACTTACAGGGATGCTCCCGACGTGGACGGATGCTGCTTTGTAAGCTCGGATAGGGACATAGTCTTAGGGACTGTAACGGATGTAAAAATTAATGGAGCTGCAGGATATGATCTTACAGCTGAGGAGGTTATATAAATGAATGCACCTAATAAGATCACTTTGTTCAGAGTGGTTCTGATACCTGTTTTTGTTGTGTTTTTCCTGCTGAGGATCCCCAATGAGACAGCCTCGGATATCATAGCGCTCTGTATTTTTGCCGTGGCTTCGCTGTCGGATTTCTTAGACGGATATCTTGCCAGAAAAAACAATATGGTAACCGATTTCGGAAAGCTTATGGATCCTTTGGCTGACAAGCTTCTTGTCTGCATCACTCTTATCTGCTTTGTGAAACTGAGAGGTGCGGATGTTGTCGGCAGCTACAGTTTTCCTACATGGTGTGCCATCATCATTATGTCAAGAGAATTTGTAATAAGCGGTATCAGACAGCTTGCAGCTGACAAGGGTATCATCATTGCTGCCGGAATATGGGGTAAGGTTAAGACTGTAGTTCAGCTGTTTATGTGTCTTGACTATATCATCATGCCGGAATTCCTTGACAACGGAATGGAATGGTTTGCTGTAACAGGTGTTGTACTTATGTACCTTGCAACGGCACTTACAGTTATCTCACTTATCGATTATATCGTAAGAAACAGAAAGGCATTGGAAATCTCGTACAAGTAACACTGGGAGGATACGGTGAAGAAAGATATCAGACTGGCAGTATGTATAGTTGCGATAATCCTGCTTGTCATCCTGTGCATATATGTGCTTTTGTCGGAAAAGGAAAAAGAAGAGGACCTGACTGATCCTAACGGGACAGAAAACCGGAATGTACCCACTCAGAGGATAATAGTTGTACCTACAACGGGGAACAACAACGGTGGTGTACTTAAAAGTGTCAGGTACTACGTGATAAAACTATCCGGCTTAAAGCTTGATACTGCCGAGACCGCTATAGGGAGCGAGGTTACGGTCACTCCCGAGATGATCTCGGAATATGTATCCGATGCACTTGAGGACGAGGAGATCAATGTCGCCATAAATGCCATTTCGGTCAAGGATAATATATGTATCATTGACTTTGATGACGACATGAAAAGCACGGCAAAAAAGGATCAGAAACTCGAAAAACTGATACTTGATGCATATGCCATGAGTATTATAGACAACTGTGATGATGTTGAAGGAGTGACATTCACCATATCCGGAAAAGCTTATTCTACGGATTCTATCCGGCTTGACGGCGGAAAGGTATATCTAAAGAAGTGAAGATCATTGTTATAGGAGGCGGTGCGGCAGGACTTATGGCTGCATATGCCGCAGCGGCGGGACCGAATGAGGTGATCCTGCTGGAAAAAAATGAAAAACTCGGGAAAAAGATATATATAACAGGAAAAGGCAGATGCAATCTGGCAAACAGCTGTGATATACAGTCCTTTTTAAAAAATGTTGTGTCCAATCCGAGATTTCTGTACGGAGCGGTATCAAGACTTGATCCTGATGCTACGGTGGCTCTGTTCAATGAACTCGGACTTGAAACAAAAACGGAGAGAGGCAACAGGGTTTTCCCTGTTTCGGATCATGCCTCGGATGTTACCAAAACTTTGGAGAAAGCTTTACGAAAAGCAGGAGTCAGCATACTTCTCAATACCGAAGTGACCGGTATAAGAACCGAAAACGGAGAGTTCCGTTCGGTAAGACTCACCGGCGGAAAAGAGATAGAAGCTGACGCATGCATCATAGCTACGGGAGGATTAAGTTATCCGTCTACCGGTTCTACGGGGGACGGATATGGTTTTGCCCTGAAGATGGGGCATACGGTTGTGCCGTGCGTGCCTTCACTGGTCGGCCTTAAGACCGAAGAGAAGTTTGTAAGCGAGATGGAGGGTCTTTCGCTTAAGAATATCAGGCTTGACGCATATCTTGCCGGAAAGAAGAAGTATTCCGAGCAGGGTGAGATGCTGTTTACGCATAACGGTGTAAGCGGTCCGCTGATACTTACGGTTTCGGCACTTTTTGCAAGGAACCTGGCAGAAGGTGAAGGTCTAAAGCTTCTGATAGATCTGAAACCGTCGCTTACAACTGAAGTACTTGAAGAGAGGCTGCTTAAGGAATTTTCGGCCGCATCGAATAAAGAGATTAAAAATGTCATGAGGTCACTTATACCTTCATCGATGATAATGCCTTTTTTAAGGCTCTGCAGTATAAGCGGGGAGAAAAAGGTTAACTCCGTAACTGCTCCCGAAAGAAAAAAGATCGTGAGCGTTCTAAAGGGTTTTGAGCTGAATGTAACAGGTGCGGGCGGCTTCAATGAAGCGGTCGTTACCAAAGGCGGGATAAAGGTTAATGAGATCGATCCTAAGACTATGGAATCAAAGCTTGTAAAAAACGTGTATTTTGCAGGTGAGATAATAGATGTGGACGCTTTTACCGGAGGATTTAACCTTCAGATAGCGTGGTCCACGGGATATGCGGCAGGTTCCGCATTGTCCGGAGTGTGATTTTTGTTAAAAAAAGCGGTGTATTGAGAGGAGCGGAATATGATAAGCATTGCCATTGACGGACCTGCGGGAGCAGGAAAAAGCACTATAGCAAAAAAAGTAGCCGGAACACTCGGTTATACATATATCGATACCGGTGCCATATACAGGACCATGGCATATTATTTTATATCCAGAGGCATGGATGTGGATAATGAAGTATCCGTATCATCGCTTTGCGGACGTATAAAAGTAGGCATTAAATATATTGACGGAGCCCAGCATGTCTTTTTGGGAGAGATAGATGTCAGTGACCGCATAAGGACAAGCGAGGTCGGTGCGGGAGCATCCAAGATATCGGCATATCCTGCGGTGCGTGCTTCCCTTTTAGGACTCCAGCGCGATATGGCCGCTAACGACAATGTCGTAATGGACGGAAGGGATATCGGATCCGTAGTGCTTCCGAACGCCACAGTAAAGATATATCTTACCGCAAGCGTGGAAGAACGTGCGAGAAGAAGATATGCGGAATATACGGCTGCCGGTCAGGAATGTGACATTGAAAAGATAAAGCAGGAGATAGAAGAACGCGATCACAGGGATATGACCCGCGAGATATCACCTCTTGTCTGTGCCCCCGGCGCCGAAGTCATAGATTCTTCAGATATGTCGATAGATGAAGTCTGCGAAGCTGTATTTAAGCTTGTAAAATCTGCATCTTAAGGGAGTTAAAGGATGACGGTAAAGGTCGCTGAAAGTGCCGGTTTCTGTTTCGGTATAGAATGTGCGGTAAAAACCGTATATGAACAGCTGGAGAAAAAAGTACCTGTATATACCTTCGGTCCGATCACGCATAATGAGATAGTATGTTCCGAACTGGAAGAAAAAGGTGTCCGTATCATAAATGATGTATCTGAAGCTGACGGTATCAGTGATTCCGTCATAATCATAAGATCACACGGAGTAAATGAAGAAGCATACTTAAAGTTAAAAGCGACGGAGGAGAGCAGGCATAATACCATTATTGATGCGACATGTCCTTTTGTCGGAAGGATACATAAGATAGTATCCGAAGAATCCGGAAAAGGGAGCAGCATCATCGTGATCGGGGATGCATCGCATCCTGAAGTTGAGGGTATATCCGGATGGTGCAAAGGGAAATGTACCATTATAGATTCCGAAGAGGAAGCTTTAGGATACAACCCTGAAAATGACGAAAAAACGGTGCTTGTGGCACAGACTACATATAATTTAAAAAAATTTAAAGTATTAGTTGAAATTTTACAAAAAAAAATATATAATATAAATGTTGTTAACTCTATTTGCAACGCTACCGAGAAGAGACAGCGCGAAACATCGGAGCTGGCGGCCGTGTCAGATGCGATGATAGTCATCGGAGGAAGCAACAGTTCAAATACGCGTAAGCTGGTTGAGATCTCGGAGAAGGAATGCAAAAACACTTACCACATTCAGACTGGTAAAGACTTGGATCTGAAATCATTTAGATCTTTCCGTTGCGTAGGTATTACAGCAGGGGCATCCACCCCAAAAACTATTATCAGGGAGGTTCAGGAAATCATGTCAGAAATGAATTTTGACGCAATGCTTGATGAATCAATGAAGACAATACACAACGGGGAGGTAGTCGAAGGTAAAGTCATTTATGTCAAAGAAGACGAAATAGCTCTTGACATCGGATATAAAGCAGATGGCATTATTCCCAGAAGCGAATATACCAATACCCCCAATCTTGATTTAAGAACCGTTGTGAAGGAAGGCGACACGATTCAGGCAAAGGTACTTAAGGTTAATGATGGGGAAGGTCAGGTTTCTCTTACATACAAGAGACTGGCTGCAGAGCGCGGAAGCGAAAAGCTTGCTAAGGCGTTTGAAGACAAAGAGGTCCTTAAAGCAAAGGTTACCGAAGTTCTTGGCGGAGGTATCTGTGTTGTATATGATGAGGCAAGGGTATTTATCCCTGCAAGTCTTGTATCGGATACCTATGAAAAGAACCTCGATAAATACAAGGATCAGGAGATCGAGTTTGTTGTTACCGAATTCCAGCCCAAGAAGAGAAGGATCATCGGCGACCGCAAGCAGCTCCTTGTTGCAAGAAAAGCAGAGGCTATGAAGAAGCTCTTCGATACCATCAAGGTTGGTGACGTTATCGAAGGTACAGTTAAGAATATCACCGATTTCGGTGCATTCATCGATCTCGGCGGAGCTGACGGACTCCTTCATATTTCAGAGATGTCATGGGGCAGAGTTGAGAGCCCTAAGAAAGTATTTAAGGTTGGCGAGACAGTCCGTGCATTTATTAAGGATATCCAGGGAAATAAGGTTGCTCTTTCAATGAAGTTCCCCGATCAGAATCCTTGGGCTGACGCTGAAGAGAAATTTGCAGTTGGAAACGTAGTTACAGGTAAGGTTGCACGTATGACCGATTTCGGTGCATTTGTAGAGCTCCTTCCCGGCGTTGATGCACTTCTTCATGTATCACAGATATCAAGAGATCACATTGAGAAGCCTTCAGATGTATTAAAGGCAGGTCAGGAGATCACCGCTAAGATAGTTGACTTCAATCTTGAAGACAAGAAGATCAGTCTTAGTATCAAGGCTCTTCTTCCTCCTAAGGAGAATGAGACCGAGGGTGCTGCAGAGAATACTACCGGTACGGAAGCTGCTGAAGAGTCGGAAAGCGTTTCTGCTGAATAATTTTCGGTTGATCATCGTTAATAGAACAGACTTAAAGCGGCTTTAGGCTTTAAGTCTGTTTTTGTTTTACTGTATGGACTAAAGGAGGTACCATGTCTGACGGCTATGATCTATTTAAAAAACAGATAAAACAGCTTTCAGGGATAAACCTTGATTCATACAAGGAAAACCAGATGAAACGAAGGCTGGATTCTCTGCTTGTCCGGAATAAGCTCCGTGACTATCATGAGTATATCAGCCTGATCAAGGGGGACAGGACAAAACTTGAAGAGTTTATCAGCTTCATGACGATAAATGTCTCAGAATTCTGGCGTAATACCGAGCAATGGGCGATACTTGACAAAAGCATACTTCCCGGGCTTATAAAAGGTGAAGGTATCAAGGTCTGGAGTGCGGCGTGTGCAACAGGTGATGAGCCTTATTCACTTGTGATGCTTTTAAGTAAATACCTTCCTCTGTCTAAGATAAGAGTGCTTGCCACCGATATAGACAAGCAGATACTGCAGAAGGCAAAAGAGGGCATATATCCTGCCAAAAGTCTTAAAGGGCTGCCGCATGAGTTTAAGGTAAGCTTTTTTACAGAGACTTCTCCCGGAATGTTCAGCATCTCCGACGAGGTTAAAAGATGTGTTACCTTCAGGGAGCATAATCTGCTGACAGATCCGTACCCGATCGGATGTGATCTTATCCTTTGCAGGAATGTGCTTATCTACTTTACGAATGAGGCCAAGGAAGGTATTTATTTTAACTTTAATAAAGCCCTGAATAAGGGAGGTATCCTGTTCTTGGGGAACACCGAACAGATACTTTATCCGCAGGAGTATAATTTTACGTTAATTTCATCTTTTTTTTATAAAAAACAATGATTTTTCTTGGGATTTTGTATTGATTTTTTATTTTTTATGGGTTATAGTTATTTTAGAAAACGGAGTGCGAGATGGACGGATTAGTTAAGGTGGCAATAGATGCCATGGGAGGGGATAATGCCCCTTTAGAACTTGTCAAAGGCACGGTTGAAGCCGTGAATTCAAGTGAAAAGCTTAAATGCTTCCTTGTAGGTAAAGAGGATGTCATAAAGAAGGAACTTGCATCATACGAGTATGATAAAGACCGTATCGCTATTGTCAATGCAGATGATGTCATCACAAATGATGAAGCTCCCGTAATGGCCATAAGACGTAAGAAGGAGTCCTCTATAGTTGTCGGACTTAATCTTGTGAAGTCCGGGGAAGCGGACGGATTTATCTCGGCAGGAAGTACCGGCGCAGTGCTTGTGGGGGCACAGCTCATTGCAGGCAGGATCAAGGGTGTTGAAAGAACACCGTTGGCACCTGTAGTACCTACACTTAAAGGTGTATCTCTTCTTATCGACTGCGGAGCCAATGTTGATGCACGTGCTTCACATCTGGTGCAGTTTGCCAAGATGGGTTCCATATATATGGAAAATGTCATAGGAGTTAAGAATCCGAGAGTAGCCATAGTAAATATCGGTACCGAGGAAGAAAAAGGAAATGCCCTTGTAAAAGAGACATTCCCGCTCCTTAAGAATTGTTCCGATATCAATTTTGTGGGTAGTATCGAGTCACGCCAGATACCTTACGGCGATGCGGATGTTATCGTATGTGAGGCTTTTGTAGGCAATGTAATCCTTAAAATGTATGAAGGAGTTGCCGGAGCACTGGTTACAAAGATCAAGGAAGGCCTTATGGCTACACCTGTAAGCAAGATCGGTGCGCTGCTCAGTAAAAAGTCTCTTAAGAAGACCCTTAAGGGCTTCAGTATGGACGATTACGGCGGAGCTCCCATGCTCGGTCTTAACGGACTCGTTATGAAAACCCATGGCAATGCAAAGGCTATAGAGGTTAAGAACTCTATCCTGCAGTGCATTAAGTTCAGTGAAAGTAATATTCCTGACAAGATCAGGAGAAATTTACAGGAATAAAACAGTATCAAAATTGTGGAGGTTGTTATGGAATTTGAGAAATTGCAGAAGATCATTTCTGAGGTTCTGAATGTTGAGCCGGACAAGATCACGATGGACACTACATTTATCGATGACCTTGGAGCTGATTCGCTTGATGTTTTCCAGATCATTATGGGAATTGAAGAGGAATTCGACATTGAGATCGCCAATGAAAATGCCGAAAATATTGTTACGGTCAGAGATGCAGTTGAACAGATCAAGAATGCTATAAACTGATTTAAGAGGCTGTCGGATAGACAGCTTCTATTTATGCCTGCACTAACTTTAAGCATTTACCGGGACCTGTGCGGCAAAACGGAAGGAAAATAAATGAATACGGAAAAGATCAGCGGACTGGAAGAAAAGCTGGAATACACTTTTAAGGACAAGGATCTTCTTACACTTGCACTGTCACACAGCTCATATGTAAACGAGCTTACCGTGAGGAACAGACAGTGCAATGAGAGAATAGAGTTCCTGGGGGATGCCATCCTGGAGATGGTTTCGAGTGAGTACCTGTATAAGAACAGACCCCAGGACAAGGAAGGTGTAATGTCAAAGCAAAGAGCTGCGCTTGTGTGCGAAAAGGCTCTGGCATCTGCCGCAAGAGAGATAAACCTCGGGGATTACCTGCTTTTGGGTAAGGGCGAGGCAGCCAACGGCGGTGCAAACAGGGATTCGATCCTTGCGGACGCATTTGAAGCGATAATCGGAGCTATTTACCTTGACGGCGGTTACCAGGTGGTATCTGCGTTCATCATCAAAAGAGTACTCGAGAGCGGAAACGGAACATTTGTCGATTACAAGTCACGTTTCCAGGAGATAGTACAGGGACGCAGCAACGCGAAAATAGTATATGAGCTTGTAGGAGAGACGGGACCCGAACATGACAGACAGTTCGAGGTAGTCGTCTCTATAAACGGTGTTGTGTTGGGGCACGGTACCGGGCACAACAAGAAGGCCGCAGAACAGAATGCGGCTATGGAAGCTATAGTAAGAACAAGGAGACAGAGTGACCTGGCTTAAAACATGCAGGGCACGGCAGCGTTATGTATTTAAAGAGCATAGAGATACATGGGTTTAAATCCTTTGCAAATAAAATACTTTTTGAATTCCATGACGGTATCACAGCCATAGTCGGTCCCAACGGCAGCGGCAAAAGCAATGTTGCGGATGCGGTAAGATGGGTACTCGGAGAGCAGAGTGCAAAACAGCTCCGCGGTTCATCCATGCAGGATGTCATCTTTTCGGGTTCTGAGGCCAGAAAGCCGATGGGCTACGCTTATGTTGAGATCACTTTTGACAATTCCGACCATACACTTCCCGTGGACTATGAAGAGATCGCTGTTGCAAGACGTGTATACAGATCCGGTGAAAGCGAATATCTGATAAACGGAAACGTATGCAGACTGAAGGATGTCCAGGAAATGTTCATGGACACCGGTATCGGCAAGGAAGGCTATTCCATCATAGGACAGGGCCAGATCGACAAGATACTGAGTACAAAGCCGGAGGACAGAAGAGAGCTTTTTGATGAAGCGGCCGGCATAGTAAAATTCAAAAAGAGAAAAAATATAGCCGAGAAAAACCTTCAGGAAACCTCGGATAACCTTTTGCGCGTAAATGACATTATAGGCGAGCTGGAAAAGCAGATAGGACCTTTAAAGGAACAGTCCGAACAGGCAAGGGAATATCTGCGTTTAAAGGAGATATTAAAGAACCTCGAAGTCAACAATTTCCTAAGGGAATATGAGGAAAGCGGTAAGAGAAAGAAAGAGCTCGACGCAAAGTATGAGGCGGCTTCTTCGGAACTTGCCGATACAAAGGCAGAGAATGAAAAGGCTGAAAGCGAGTATAAAAAGCTTGAAGAGAGAATAGTCGAGATAGATTCGCTTCTTAACGAACACCGGAACAAACGACAGGAACTCCTTATATTTGCCGAGAAAAAGGAAGGCGAGATAAAGCTCCTTACCCAGCAGCTGGAAAACATCGGAGCCAACTCCAAGAGGATCTCGGAACGTATCGATGAGATTAAGACCGGTATAGATGAAAAGTATTCGGAAAGAGCTGTATTTGAAAAGCAGAAGCTTTCCTATGCCGAAAAACTTGAGAGCTGTGCACAGAAAAAACAGGCGGCTGCGGGCCGTCTTGATGATATAAGAAAAGAGATCGAGGCTTTAAACAGGAAGATCGAAGAGGCAAACGGCGAGATACTGAGCCTGGCCAATTCCGACGGACATGTAAAAACCACGATCGAGCATGCCGATACTGTCCTGGAACAGAATAATATCAGGCATTCGGAGCTTTCAAGAAGGCTGCTTGTATTAAAGAGTGACGAAGCAGATGTTTCCGCTTTAGTCGGGGATCTCGAAAAGAAATATGATTCAATATCAAAATCTGTTGAGGACAAGGAAAAAGAGGGAAACCTTCTTTCTGAAAAGCTTTTGGAGAAGGATGCGCTCTCTAAAAAGCTTGTTCTTAATCTTGATGCCAAAAACCAGGATTACTTAAGTGCAAAATCTCGTCTTGAAGCTATCAGGCAGATAGCCGAAAGATATGACGGATACAGTGCAAGTGTAAAGAAGATCATGGAAAACCGGGAACAGTTTCCCGGTATATGCGGCGTTGTAGCGGATATAATTTCTTCCGAAAAGAAGTACGAAACTGCTGTTGAAACTGCACTCGGAGCATCCATCCAGCACATAGTGACCGAGGATGAAAAGACCGCCAAGGCAGTGATAGAATACCTGAAAAAAGAGAAGGCAGGACGTGCCACTTTCCTTCCCATCACGTCTATCGGTGACGGTAACAGGGGCAAGGTGGACGACGGAATATTTAAGGAAAAGGGTGTCATAGGTGATGCCGCATCTTTAGCAAAAGCGGATAAAAAATATGATGGTATAGTAAGACATCTTTTAAAGAGCTTTGTGGTAGTCGATAATATCGACAATGCTCTTTTGATAGCTAAAAAGTATGATTATAACGTAAGACTCGTTACCTTGGAAGGTGAGCTTTTATCTCCCGGCGGATCCATTGCCGGCGGTGCATTTAAGAATAAGGGTAATCTCTTAGCAAGAAAGCGTGAGCTCGAAGAGCTTGAAAAGTCTGTTTCGGACAGAAAAGCAGAGCTTGAAAAGATCCGTACCGAGCAGAGCTCAGTATCTGATGAAAAACGGCACATCCGTGAGGATATTGAGAGCATAAGGGGCAGTTTGCGGGATCTTTATGTCGGCCAGAACACCGCCAAGCTTGAACTTAAGCGTGAATCGGATCGTTTGGAAGAGATCAGGACAAAGATCGCCGACTATAAGAGAGAATCTTCCGAGCTTGAGCTTAAGACCAGGGAGCTTAAAAATGAACTTGAGGTTCAGAAGCAGTCCTTAAGCGAGAATGAGAGAAAGACCGGTGAGTTAAGAAAGAATATCGAAGCTGCCGGTATCGCCGTAGGTGAAGCGAGAATAAAGGAAGAAGAAGCGGTAACTTCCGTATCTGATATAACCGTAGAGTATTCAAACATCGAACAGGCATTAGGGTATGCCGATGAGAATATCGCGCGTATTGATTCTGATATAGAGCGTTTAAAGAATGACAGTGAAAGGATCAGGAACGGCGAAGACGAAAACCGTAAGGAATACGAAAGCAAGAATAAGCAGATAGAACTTTGTTCGGAGGAGATTGAAAACGCTAAATCCGAGAGCGAGAAGCTTAAAGAAGCGATAGATGAACTTACCGGTAAAAAGGAAAAGATCAATCATGATCATAAAGAGTTCTTCAATTCATGGTCGGAGCTTACCAAACGTATCAATGATCTTGATAAAGAGGTATTAAGGCTCCAGGGCATGAGGGAAAAGACCGGAGAGATCATGGATGCCGCCACCACGTATATGTGGGAGGAGTACCAGCTTACGCTTACTACCGCAGGGAACTATTTTGATCCCGAATTTAAGGCTTCTTCTGCGAGAAAGAACATCAATGAGTGCCGTCAGGAGATCAAAAAACTCGGCAATGTCAATGTCAACGCTATTGAAGACTATAAAAATGTATCCGAGCGTTATGAGCTTTTAAGCGGTCAGAGAAATGATCTCACCGAATCCATGGAGAAGATCACGGCCATGATCGGAGAGCTTGATGAAGCTATGAGAAAGCAGTTTGCCGAGCAGTTTGAGCTGATAAGGACCGAATTCAACAATGTATTCAGGGAGCTTTTCGGAGGCGGAAAGGGTGAACTCGAGCTTATCGAGGATGAGGATATCCTTTCGGCAGGTATAAGGATCATCGCACAGCCGCCCGGAAAGAAGCTGCAGAACATGATGCAGCTTTCAGGCGGAGAGAAGGCACTGACAGCCATCAGTCTGCTTTTTGCGATCCAGAACTTAAAGCCGTCACCGTTCTGTCTGCTTGATGAGATAGAAGCGGCGCTTGATGATTCGAATGTAAAGCGTTATGCAAGCTATCTGCATAAACTGACCAAGAATTCACAGTTCATCGTTATCACTCACAGGCGCGGTACCATGGCATCGGCTGATATCCTCTACGGTATCACCATGCAGGAAAAGGGTGTGTCGACGCTTGTATCGGTCAATTTAATAGAAGACGATCTTGACAAGTAGTGATTATTATTTTACAGGAGGGGTTTCACTATGGAAGAAGAGAAAGAGAAGAAAAAAGGATTTTTCAGACGTCTGGTTTCGGGACTGTCGAAGACCAGAAAAAGCATAGCAAACGGACTTAACAGTATTTTCAGCGCTTTTTCATCCATCGATGATGATTTTTATGAAGAACTGGAAGAAACTCTTATTATGGCCGATATCGGCATAAATGCTACGGAAGCCATAGTGGAAAACCTTAAGGAAAAAGTAAAAGAAAACAAGATTAAAGAGCCCGAAGCCTGCAGGCAGCTGCTGATGGACAGTATCATAGAGCAGATGTCCGTACCTGAGGATGCCTATGAATTTGAGAACAGAAAATCGGTTGTCATGGTCATAGGTGTTAACGGTGTGGGCAAGACCACATCCATAGGAAAACTGGCCGGACAGCTTAAAGGTATGGGCAAAAAAGTACTTGTCGCAGCGGCAGATACTTTCCGTGCGGCTGCCATCGAACAGCTTACCGAATGGACCAACAGGGCCGGAGTGGATATCATAGCGCAGTCAGAGGGGTCCGATCCCGCAGCAGTTGTATTTGACGCGGTATCTGCGGCAAAGTCAAGAAAGACCGATGTTCTTTTATGTGATACCGCCGGAAGGCTTCACAATAAAAAGAACCTCATGGACGAGCTAAAGAAGATAAACAGGATAGTTGACCGTGAGTACCCTGACTGCTACAGGGAGACCCTGGTAGTTCTGGACGGGACCACCGGACAGAATGCTTTGGCTCAGGCCAAGCAGTTCAGTGAAGTGGCCGATATAACAGGTATCATCATCACCAAGCTTGACGGTACAGCCAAGGGAGGTATTGCAGTAGCCATACAGAAGGAGCTCGGGATCCCGGTTAAATATATCGGTGTAGGAGAGCATATAGACGATCTTCAGAAATTTGATCCGCAGTCATTTGTGGAAGCATTGTTCAGTGTTCCCGACGCATCAAATTCCGGAGAAGATGAATAGAATAAGGTTTTGGTAACTGATTATGCAGGAAAACGGAAATAACAATATCATGCAGGATGGGGAACAGCGGTATGTCCCGAAACAGTACAGGGACAACAAAAATCCTGCTCTTGAAGCATTGGTGTGCTTCCTGATAATGATCGCGTTCCTTGCGATCCAGATGATCGTGATGATCCCTTTTATCATAGCAAAGATAAGGGAGCAGGGCGCGAATCTTGATCCGGGGCTTTCGGATATGGAGCGGACGGCCGAAATCCTGGAATCGCTCGACACAACGCAGGTATCTTTTGTTGCGACTCTTGTTTCACTCATAGTGGCAGTGATATGGTACAGAAAAGTATACTGCAGGGGATACAGACTTGCCGATCTTAAGGCAACCTGCAGAAAATGCATTAAGCCCGATATTCTCGCCGGTCTGTTTTTTGCGGCTGTCGCGCTTTATTACATAACTTTTTTTGTAGTGGCGATCATAGACTTTGTAAGTCCTGCTTCCATGGAAAAATACAATGAGCTTATGGAAGATGCCGGGATGAACAATGTCAGTGCGAAAGTGATAATCCTGACCGTAGTGCTGGCTCCCATAAATGAAGAGTGCATCATGAGGGGTATCATTCTCACAAGGCTTAAAAAATCAATGGCTCCGGTACTTGCAATACTCATTTCGGCTATATATTTCGGTATATTCCATCTGAATGTAGTCCAGGGCATATATGCCGGTGTTATGGGGCTTTTTATGGCTTATGTCGCTTATAAGTACGGTTCGATAATACCTTCGATCATTTTCCATGCCATGTTCAACGGGTTTAATTTTCTGCTTACATTGCTGCCTGCATGGGTTCAGGAGAACGCGGTTTTACTGTTTGTTGTGCCTGTTGTAAGCGGGATTGCATGGTATTTCCTTGAAGGAAGAAAGAAATTATTGGAAAAAGGTTGATTTTTATTGATTTTTGTTGATTTTAAAAACAAATAAGTGTATAATAGTATAGAATGATAAAAAATAATGTGGGGTATTGTTTTTTGTCATATTTCGTGCTTTTTAAAGCTGGAAAAAACAGCATGGAGGTTAAGTATGGACAGATCGGAAAATCAGGCCACCGGGAACAACACAAAAGACTCCGGAAAGTCGCTGGGCGACCTTTTGCGTGCATTGAATTCCTTCCAGGATTCACTCGGTGAAATGATGGATGAGAACGACGTGGCGGAATTCACTTTCAAAGAAAACAAGCTCGTTTTCGGAACCGGCTACAGGATTGCTATACCTGACGGTTTCAAGATCAATCTGCAGTCTGTCAGCCAGAACGGACAGCAGCGTGATTTCCTGGCATGGGTTCCCAGTGAGAATGAGAAAAAAGAATTCGTTCTGAACGATGTTGACGAGGAAAAGCCGGTAGAGCTTCTCCATGTCGGTAACGATACCGCAAACGGCAAGAGCGGTGCCGAGATCCTTCAGGGCGTTTATGACGATATGGTAAAGGGTGGAGTTAACAAGTCCAAGTTAGCTCTTCTTGAATATTCTTTTGGAAAAATTACAGGCGGTTTTATTAGACGTGTCTTGTCGTCCATGTGTTGCAATTACTATGTGTTCATAGAGCTTAACGGACGTGTATTAAAGTTTCGTGTAATTTTTAACAATAAGTATTCTACAGGCAGTATGGATAAGGTCGTAAAGGAATGGCTGGACACCATTACCTGGGCCGGAAATGAAGCTGCCGAAGCTGAAAGAAAAGAAAAAGAGCGCAAGGAAGCCGAAAGGATAGCAGCCGAAGAGGCAGCCCGCAAGGCTGAGGAAGAGCGCAAGGCAAGAGAAGAAGCAGAGCGCAAGGCAGCCGAAGAGGCAGCCCGCAAGGCCGAGGAAGAGCGCAAGGCGAGAGAAGAAGCAGAGCGCAAGGCAGCCGAAGAAGCAGCCCGCAAGGCTGAGGAAGAGCGCAAGGCGAGAGAAGAAGCAGAGCGCAAGGCAGCTGAAGAGGCAGCCCGCAAGGCCGAGGAAGAGCGCAAGGCAAGAGAAGAAGCAGAGCGCAAGGCAGCCGAAGAAGCAGCCCGCAAGGCCGAGGAAGAGCGCAAGGCGAGAGAAGAAGCAGAGCGCAAGGCAGCTGAAGAAGCAGCCCGCAAGGCTGAGGAAGAGCGCAAGGCGAGAGAAGAAGCAGAGCGTAAGGCAGCTGAAGAAGCAGCCCGCAAGGCTGAGGAAGAGCGCAAGGCGAGAGAAGAAGCAGAGCGTAAGGCGGCTGAAGAAGCAGCCCGCAAGGCTGAGGAAGAAAGAAAGGCAGCCGAAGAAGCAAGACGTAAGGAAGAAGAACAAAAGAGGGCTGCTGAAGAAGCTATCCGCAGGGTTGAGGAAGAGAAAAGAGCAGCTGAGGAAGCAGGAAAGCGTGCGGCTGAGGAAGCTATCCGCAAGGCAAAGGAAGAAGCAAAGCGCGCCGAAGAAGAGAGAAAGGCTACACTTGCCAAGGTTGAAGCAGCCAGAAAGCTGGCATCGGATAAGGCAAGAGAGGAAGCAGCCCGCTTAGAGATAGAGAGAGCCGAAAAGGAACGTATAGAGACCGAAAAGGCTAAGGAAGAAGCCGAAGAAAAGGCTAAGGAAGAAGCAGAGAGACTTGCAAAGGAAGCAGAAGAAAAAGCCAAGGCAGCCGCAGCAAGGATAGCTAAAGAAGAAAGAGAAGCCGAGGAGAAAGCTCAGGCAGAGCGTATCGCCAGAGAAAAAGCCGAGGCCGAAAGGTCTGCCAGAGAAAAGGCAGCCAAGGCCGCAGCCGAAAGAGCAGCAAGAGAGGCTGAAGAAAAAGCACGTCTTGAAAAAGAAGCTGCAGAGCGTGCACAAAGGGAAGCAGAAAGGATTGCAGCAGCTAAGGCTGCCGCAGCCCAGTATGAGATCCAGAGAGTTCTTAATCCCAATACTCCCGCTCCTGCAATTCTTACCGAAAAGCCCATGCAGCAGGCTTCCAAAGAGCTTAACCAGAGTGCTGTAGCAAAGGCAGAGACTGTTGAAGCGGAACGTCTTGCAGAGAAACAGCGCCGTGATGAATTAAGACAGCGTGAAGAAAGACGTCGTGAGGAAGAGCTGCATCAGAAGATGGACGAAGAAAAACGTCATGCACAGCTTAAACAGCATGCAGAGGATCTGAGAATGCATGAGGATATGGCTGTCGGATCGTTAAAGGCCGAAAAGGACAAGCTCATACAGCAGAGAGTTGAGGTTGCATCCGAGATCAACGCATGTATGCTTGAGAAGGCTGAGATCGAAAAGCAGTACGACCTTGAACGTAACCAGTTCATGCAGGTTGAGAACCAGGTTAACGCAACACTGTTCAATGCACAGAGCAGGAAAAAGGATCTTGAGGCACAGGCACAGGAATCCGAGAACAGATACACATATAAGGAACAGACTGAGAGGAAGAGACTTCTGAAACTTAAGGATGATTTAAGGACTGCTTTCGCGGCAGTAGAACTTGCAGGTGAGATCGAGGCTATTTTCAGAGAAAAAGCAGCGTCCGGAAAACGTAAGAAGGTTATGCTGTATAAGCAGAAGACCGAGGACAGAGAAAATGCCGAGAAGGAACTTGATTCAATAAAGAACCAGTTCGAGGTGGCCCAGATAAACAGCAAGGCTACCATTGAAGAACATCAGAAAGTAAAAGAGAAATTTGATAAAGATCTCGCAGCACTTAATGAGACGATCGAAGAGAACCAGTCAGTCATCTCTGCCAAGAAGGAAGCTCTGCAGGCATTAAAGGATAAGAGCAGGGCAGTTGATGAGAGACGTTCGGTCGCAAACCAGAAAATAAAAGATATTGAGAACTCCATGCGTGAGATCGACGTAAGGATAAGGGAAGAAGAGGCAAGGCATTAAGTTTAGTGAAAGGCGGAGTACAAAATGACAGTAGACGAAATTTTCTCGAGCGAATCTGAACACTTGTATTTCAGACTTATTGCTGCCCGAAATGCCCTGAATGCAGCAAATGATAATGAAACAAGACAGGTTCTGAACGAAATACTCGACGATACATTAAATAATATATCAAGGATAGGTACTGATGAGGAAATAGCAGCAGCTGAAGAAATAGTAGTACGCAAGAGCAATAAGAACGTTAAGGATTATCTGTCATGTCAGAAATTCTCACTTATCGCATCTGCAGTTGCTTTTGCCGCAATCGTGATCTCAGTACTTGCTTTGATACTTATCATTGTAGGAGCAAACAATTCCAAAGTTAAGGCTATCATTACCGTAGTACTTATCGGCGGCGGCATCAGTGCCATGGCTTTACTGGTTGCTTCATATATGAAGAAACGTATGGCTACGGCAAAGGAGTCGCTCAAAGGCAAGACGGTTATCGGTGCAAGGATCGATACCGGTGTTAAGTCGACTGCTACCAATACTGCAGCATCTTACACACCTGCACCCGAACCCAAGCCTGTAGCACCTGCAGCACCTGCAGCCCCTGCCGTATATATGCCGGGCGGAAATTCATCCGCAGCAAGCAATGTATCTTCAGCTCCAGCAGAAGAGGCACCGTATACAGCACCTGCAGCTACAGTAACAGCACCTGCTCCCGGTCGTCCGGCCGTAAGCCGTCCCGCACCTGCAGCACGTCCGAAGAACGAACGTACAGCATCAAGGAAGCAGAAGGGTCCCAAGGTTGTCAGAAACTACTTTGGTTTCCTCAAAATACTTATTCCGCTTGCAGTGGTAGCGGTACTTGGTTTTGTGGTATATACCAACTGGGCAAAGATAGAATCATCTATCAAGAACATTATGTATAATGTGGGGCTTACAGATCCGGCACCCAAGGCTGACGTTGAGCGCTTCAAAGAGCTTAATGCCAAGCTGGTAGAGGTTAAGAACATTGTATATTACAATGAGGCTGACAGACTCTTTAAAGACGGACAGTATGCCGAAGCAGCCGAGCTGTATAACAAGTGTCTGCTTTTCAAGGATGCAGAAGCAAAACGTGTTGAAGCAAGAAATGAAGATTATTATCAACAGGCTTTGAAACAGTCTTCAGTTTCACTGATCAATACAATTAAGATACTTAACCAGATCACATTGCCTTATAAGAATACAAAGTCCTTACTTATCAGATATTCCAAGTATACACCGTATGTAAATTATACATATGAAAATGATACTGACAGATTTGCCATAAAGGATTTCGTATTTAAGGATTATGTAATTTACATCAATGAAGAACGAATGGGCCTGAAGAGAATCGAGAACATTGTTGACAAAGAAGGCTATGAATTCGAGGTAATTGAGAAGAAGGGTGATACCGAGATCAAGTGGTACATCGCTGAAGATCATGTTCTTAAGGTATCAGATGAAGGAAATAAGACCTTAAAAAGATAATTCCGCAGTAAAAAAGGAGTAACCTTTTAGATGAAAACGTTCAAAAAAAGCCCCTGGAGCTCGGCAGGACCTATATATGTGGCTGCAGCAGCTTTTGTTGGCGGAGTACTTGTTTTCCCGGCTACGGTATCCGGTATGTTTCTGGCCGGGTTATCCTCATTCTGCGGCTGGGCCATCAGTAAGATGTTCTGGCCAAAGCAGCTGGTTGAGCTGGAGGATAATTCCAAAAAGCCTGAACCTGCACCGGAACCTGTAAAGCAGGAGGAAAAGAAACCCGAACCGGATCCGGGTATCAAGAAGAGACCGAGAACCGGAGACGCATCCATAGATGCGCTTCTTGATGAAGAAGAAAAGGCTATAGCTGAAATGAGACGTCTGGACAAAGCTATAGAGGATGAAAAAGTATCCGGACAGATAGTCCATCTTGAAGAAGTGACTACCAAGATAGTGAACTTTATCGTGGAGAATCCTTCGAAGAAAAGTCAGGTCAGGAAGTTCTTTAATTACTATCTTCCTACAACCCTTAAGCTGTTAAATGCTTATGACAGGATGGATGAAACCGGTATTTCCGGCATGAATATCGACGGTACCAAGGGTAAGGTTGAAGAAATGATGGACACCTCTCTTGCAGCGTTCGATAAGCAGCTGGATGCACTTTATGCCGATGATGCGCTTGATATTTCCGCAGAGATCAAGGTCATGGAGGGAATGCTTGCACAGGAAGGGCTTAAAGATGACGCGATCACGGGCTTAAGATAAATTAAAGTTCCGTAATTTGCAAAAGTAACAGATTATTTAAGGACTATTTAAGAAAGTCCGTACTATTGTTTATAAAAACCATATGGTATATTATCTAAAGATCCGAAAGGTTTTACGAGGAGGAAATATTTTATGGATAACGGAATACCTTCATTAACACTTGAACCTAATGCAATGGCAGCACCCGCTGCACCTGCAGCTATTGAGGCACCTTCGATGCCCCAGGCAGTAGCTGCTCCCGCGCAGCCTCAGGCAATACAGGTATCTGCTGTTCCGTCAGCACCTACACTTACACTTAATCCTGAAGCTGAAAAGCAGAACGGTCAGCAGGCACAGCAGGAAGCAGATCCCGTTCAGATCAACGAGGACATGCTTACCGAAGAGGAAAAGGCGATTGTTAATGACTTTGCATCCAAGATCGATATTTCCGATTCAAATATGGTAATGACCTATGGTTCTGCAGCACAGCAGCATATCGCTTCATTCTCGGAATCAGCACTTAACAGTGTTAAGACTAAGGATCTCGGTCAGATAGGCGAGACACTTTCTTCACTGGTTGTTCAGCTGAAAACCCTGGACGAGCCCGAGAAGAAGGGTATCGCAGGATGGTTCCAGAAGAAAAAGCGTGATGTAGCCACCATGAAGGCTAATTATACAAAGGCTGAGGCCAATGTAGATAAGATCGTTGAAATGCTTGAGCAGCATCAGGTAACACTTATGAAGGATATAGCCCTTTTTGACCAGATGTACGATCTTAACCTTAAGTATTATAAAGAGCTTACAATGTATATCATTGCCGGTAAGAAGAGACTTGCCGAGGTACGTGCAAACGAGCTTCAGGAGCTCCGTAAGAAGGCAGAGGAGACCGGTGCACAGGAAGATGCTCAGGCATACAATGATTTCTCCAATCTTTGTGATCGTTTTGAGAAAAAGCTTCATGATCTTGAGCTTACCCGTATGATCTCGATTCAGATGGGTCCTCAGACCAGAATGCTTCAGAACAATGATACATTGATGGTAGAAAAGATACAGTCCTCTATCGTTAATACGATCCCGCTGTGGAAATCACAGATGGTACTTGCACTCGGTATCGAACACGGACGTCAGGCTACAGCAGCTCAGTCGGCAGTTACCAATATGACAAATGAGCTCTTAAAGAAGAATGCCGAGACATTGAAGATGGCTACTATCGAGACTGCTAAGGAAGCAGAGAGATCTGTAGTAGATATTGAGACATTAAAGACTACAAATGAGAATCTTATCAGCACATTAGACGAAGTAATGAAGATCCAGACCGAAGGCAAGGCTAAGCGTGCAGCAGCCGAGCAGGAACTCGGAAGGATCGAAGGCGAATTAAAGCAGAAGCTTATGGAGCTTAAGAGCTGAAGAATCTTTTAAAAGGATGGATAGTTAGTGGGAAAGATAAAAAGATTTTTCCAGAAGACGGGCGTGGCGATCGCAATACTCGCTTGTACCATAATAGGTGCCGTAAAACTGAGCCCGGCGCTTACGGATGCTTCAATGTTTCAACATGCGATGACTGTGGCCGGAGGCCTGGTCGGAGCTGGAGTGTTGATGGCCGGATGCGGTATCGGAAAAGCAATACAGTCTTCAAAAGAAAAAAAGCTTTTAGAGCAGTATAACGGACCTCAGATAGAGAGCCCGAAGCAGACGGCACAGGGTGTTAACAACGGATTTAATTCCGCCAACGGCAGTTTCAGCCAGAAGATGAGCCAGACTGCCGAAAGGATCACTGAAAAGGTAGGCCGGGGAGCCAACAAACTCGGTATCGAGATGGGAAAGCTGTTTAACAATAATAACAGACCCAATACCTCGGCCAATCCCTACAGTTCTACTGTAAATCACGGAGCCAATCCCTACAGCTCAACAGACAGGATGAGTGCAGGATACGGTGGAAGATATAACGGCCAGAATTACAATGCAAGCATGACCGGAGATGTCAGAGATGCGGCACGTACCGGGCAGCAGGGCGGATATTACAGCGGAAACAACCAGCAGTATAATAACGGCCGTCAGGGTAATTACAATCAGCAATACAACAACGGTCAGTACAATAACGCCCGCCAGAACAATAACCAGAGACGTTATGAAAACGTACAGGGCGGTCAGGGCGGACGTCCCGGACAGAACGGATACAACGGATATAACGGATATGCTCCGAACAGCGGCAGTTATAACCAGAACGTACAGTACGGCGGCGGGAACAACCCAAATTACAGACCAAATAACAATATGAACAACCAGAATGTTCAATACGGAAATTATCAGAACCAGAGTTCAAGACCTGCACCGAATACAAGCGGTCTTGAGGAAAGCGCAAAGAGCAACTACTTCGAGAATGAGCCCGGAAGTTCATCCTACAGAAGCGGTCCTTTGAAAAAAGAAAGATAGGATTTTTCTATTATACGGGAAGAGCCTTTAAAAGTTCTTCCCGTTAATTCTGTAAAGAGAGGTAAAGAAGCTGATGAAATTCATATCATGGAATGTAAACGGACTTAGAGCATGCATGCAAAAAGGCTTTATGGATTTCTTTAAGGAAATAGATGCTGACATATTCTGTCTACAGGAGACCAAGCTTTCCGAAGGACAGATCGAACTCCCCTTGGAAGGTTATCATCAGTATTGGAATTATGCGGAGAAAAAAGGATACTCAGGTACTGCTTTATTTACAAAAGAAGAACCTGTATCTGTTACATATGGCATAAATATAAAAGAGCATGACCATGAGGGAAGAGTAATCACAGCGGAATACAAGGATTTTTATTTTGTAGACGTATACGTTCCCAATTCCCAGCGTGAGCTTGCCCGTATCGATTACCGAATGGAATGGGAAAAAGATTTTCTTTCCTATATAAAAGGGTTGGAAAAGAAGAAGCCAGTGATATACTGCGGGGACCTTAATGTGGCACATAAAGAGATCGACCTTAAGAATCCCGATTCAAACCATATGAACGCAGGCTTTACCGACAGGGAAAGAGAGTGCTTTACCAGGGTGCTTGAGAACGGTTATATCGATTCCTTCAGGTACTTTTATCCGGATAAAAAAGAAGCTTATTCCTGGTGGTCATATATGTTTAAGTCAAGGGAGAGGAATACAGGCTGGCGTATAGACTACTTTGTTGTGTCCGGGAAGCTCAAAGAAAGGCTTAAGGATGCGGTTATACACTCGGATATAATGGGTTCCGATCATTGTCCTGTGGAACTTGACATGGAGTAAGAATGCCGGATACGCAACCATATACATTTATATGCAGGTTAAGTGAAAGATAATTTAAAAACTGCTTGACATATATGTGGTTTTGAGGTAATATATCTAATGTCGTTGCGAAACGAATGTGTGTGTAGCTCAGCTGGATAGAGCGTCTGGCTACGGACCAGAAGGTCGCGAGTTCGAATCTTGTCACACACATAGGCCTCAAACATTTGGTTTGGGGCTTTTATTTTGTTTTAAATATCGTCATTCTGAGAGAAGCGAAGAATCATAAAGAAATTGAGGAATTAATAATGATAACTATCAAAAGAACCGGAAGGATCATGGTACTCCTTCTGATAATGACATTATCGGTCTTTATAATGACCGCATGCAGTTCTGAAAAAGAAGATAATACAACAGGAACCGAGACTGCCGAAATCTCAAATGAATCAGAAGAGGAGGTAAATGATTCATTTGCAGGCAAGCTGGCCGGAAAGCTTTCGGGACTGCCTGACGAACTGGTATGTTTTATAATCTCAATGGTACCCGTTATAGAGCTTAGAGGAGGTCTTATCATTGCAGCTATAAAAGGCATACCGCTCTTTAAGGCGATAGGTATCTGTATAGCCGGCAATATCATACCGGTACCTTTTATCCTGCTTCTTATCACACCGATATTTACATGGCTTAAGAAGACCAAGCTCTTTAAACCCATAGTTGAAAAGCTGGAAAATAAGTCGATGGGCAAGAGCGAAAAGATCAAAAAGTATGAATTCATCGGACTTGTCCTGTTTGTCGGTATCCCGCTTCCCGGCACCGGAGCATGGACCGGTTCACTTATCGCTTCCTTATTAAATATAAAGTTTAAAAAGGCATTCCCGGCCGTTATATTGGGATTGCTCATGGCAACAGTTATAATGTGTCTTATCTCATACGGTATTCCGTGGATCATCGCAAATGTATTCTGATCTGCTTTAGCCACGGGATAGGTATATCAGGGTACGTAACGGACAGGGTTATCCGGTCCGGATACACATAGGGGGTACGGATGGAAAAGAAGAGTATCGACAAGGACGAACTTAAAAATCTGCTCGAAATGTACGATATCGGAAAAAAGCCCCTTGCAAAGCTCTTGGGATGGGGTGAAACAACCATAGTGCTGTATGCCGGTATGAAGACCATACCCGATAATGAATATACCCAGAAGCTTTATCAGCTGTACCGCGATAAAAACAGTTTTCAGGAACTGCTGATAAATAACGGGGACAGGATAACGGGGGTGGCCTACAGGAAGAGCCTGACAAAGCTTTATAAGCCGATACTTGAAAGCAGGATACTGCTTATAGCTCAGTACATTATCGATACATGTCCGGGTACACTTTCACAGGCACATCTGGATGTTATACTGTTATGGTCCCAGATACTTTCTTTAAAGTTTTTAGGTAAGCCTGTATTTGACGATATTTATCAGCCCACCAAAGGAAACGGCAATTCACCGTATAAGACAGTGGCGGAAGGCTTTAAAAACTCCGTATTTTTCAGTAACTCTACCCTTTCCACTGATAAGCTTATAGACGAACAGACGAAGGAAATAATATCCTTTGTATCCGAAATGTTTTCCTGGTATGGAGAAAGAGCATTCAACAGTCTGCTTGCAGCAGAACGCTTCAGGCTCTGCGGACCGCCTCAGGAAAAGACCAGACGATCGGTATCCAATGAACTGATGAAAAAAATATACGGGGAACTGTTTGAACAGGCCAAGGTCAAAAAAATAAAAGATGTGGAAACCTTCATATTTAAGAGGCTTGAGACCATAAGAAAGAAAACGGTTTCTTCACTTACCGATAAAGAGAAAAAAGTGCCATTAAATTAAACGGGTAACTGTGTGATAAAACATAAAAAGCAGTAATAAAACATAAAAAATAAGGCTGTGAATAAGTTCACAGCCTTTACTTATCTGTCGGGTATCATCCCTTTTTAAATCCTGCACGCTTTCTGAGTGTGGGATCAAGTATCTTTTTCCTGATCCTTAAGTTCTTGGGAGTGATCTCCAAAAGCTCATCATCATCGATAAATTCGAGCGCCTGCTCGAGTGAGAGTATTCTCGGAGGTGTAAGTCTTAGTGCTTCATCTGCACTTGATGAACGGGTGTTGGTCATCTGCTTTCTCTTACATACGTTAAGCTCGATATCCTCGCCCTTACCGCTCTGGCCTACAACCATTCCTGCATATACCTGCTCACCTGCACCGATAAACAGAGTTCCGCGTTCCTGGGCATTATACAGACCGTATGTTACGGATTCACCGCTCTCGAATGCTATAAGGCTTCCCTGCTTTCTGAAAGCTATATCTCCCTTGTAAGGACCGTATCCGTCGAATATCGTATTAAGTATGCCGTTACCCTTGGTATCTGTCATGAACTCACCGCGGTATCCGATAAGACCTCTTGCGGGGATGGAGAATTCAAGTCTTGTATATCCGCCTGAAACGGTGGACATATTGAGCAGCTCGCCCTTACGGTTGCTGAGCTTTTCAATAACCGTACCGGAAAACTCCTCAGGGACATCAACGTAAGCTTTTTCCATGGGCTCGAGTTTTTCACCGTTTTCGCCCTTCTTGAAGATTACCTGTGCCTTGCTTACAGCAAACTCATATCCTTCACGTCTCATGGTTTCTATGAGGATTGAAAGATGAAGCTCGCCACGGCCTGATACCTTAAATGCCTCGGTAGTATCGGTTTCTTCAACCTTTAAGCTTACATCCGTATTTAATTCGCGGAAAAGCCTGTCTCTTAAGTGACGTGAGGTAACCCATTTTCCTTCCTTACCTGCCAAAGGGGAATCATTTACAACAAAATTCATTGAAAGAGTGGGCTCCGAGATCTTCTGGAAAGGTATAGCCTCTACATCATCGGGAGAGCAGAGTGTATCACCGATATGGATATCTTCGATACCCGAGAAAGCTACGATGGAACCTATTGTGGCGCTCTGTACCTCTACCTTCTTTAAGCCGTCGTATTCGTAAAGCTTGCTTATCTTAACCTTTTTTGTTTTATCGGGATCATGGTAGTTTACGATCACAACATCCTGACCGACCTTGATGGTACCGTTGTCAACTTTACCTACACCGATCCTTCCTACGTACTCGTTATAATCGATGGTGCTTACAAGTACCTGTGTTCCGCGGTCGGGGTCACCCTCGGGAGCGGGGATGTATTCAAGGATCGTATCAAATAAGGGCTTCATGTTCTGAGGTGTATCATTAAGCTCTAAGATCGCTACACCTGATTTCGCTGATGCATATACGAAAGGACAGTCAAGCTGCTCATCGCTTGCATCAAGCTCGATAAAGAGCTCGAGTACCTCATCGATAACACGCTTGGGATCTGCCTCGGGTCTGTCTATCTTATTTATACAGCATATAACGGGAAGATTAAGCTCCAAAGCTTTCTTTAATACGAACTTGGTCTGAGGCATGGGTCCTTCAAATGCGTCAACGACCAGTACTACACCGTTAACCATTTTCAGAACTCGCTCAACCTCACCGCCGAAATCGGCATGACCGGGTGTATCGATGATATTTATTTTTACTCCGTTATAGTTAACCGCGGTATTCTTTGAAAGAATGGTGATACCTCTTTCTCTTTCAAGATCGTTTGAGTCCATGACTCTTTCTTCAACCACCTGGTTTGAACGGAATACGCCGCTCTGGCGGAGAAGTGCATCGACAAGGGTTGTTTTACCATGGTCAACATGTGCAATTATCGCTATGTTTCTGATATCTTCACGCTTCATTTTAAACCTCTTATTATTATGCAATGGTTTATAGTTATGTCATCCTTGGATACTTATGTTCCGAAGGATATTTCATCTTCAAACTCAAATATTTTATCAATAATACAAAAAAAAGGCAAGTAAAAATTTTTAAATGCCTACTTATATTATTTGTGAATAATGACAAATAAAATGCCGTAATTGACAAAACCATGCAAAATGTACTATACTGTTTCCGTATGTGACAGAAATCATATTGACGGAAAGAGTCAGTAAAAGAATTATTTTGGAGGACAAAACAATGAACATAGTATGCCTGGATTTAGAGGGAGTGCTTGTACCCGAGATCTGGATCGCCTTTTCCGAAGCAAGCGGGATACCCGAGCTTAGAAGGACCACAAGGGATGAGCCGGATTATGATAAGCTCATGAAATTCCGGATCGGGATACTTAAAGAGCATGGATTAGGACTTAAGGAAATCCAGGAAACTATAGCAAAGATAGATCCGATGCCCGGTGCAAAGGAGTTTTTGGATGAGCTCCGTTCCATCACACAGGTACTTATCTTAAGTGATACTTTCTCACAGTTCGCGGGACCTTTGATGAAGAAGCTCGGATATCCGACTATATTCTGTAATGAGCTTGTAGTGGGAGAGAACGGTGAGATCACAGGATTTAAGATGAGATGCGAGCAGTCTAAGCTTACAACCGTAAAGGCACTTCAGTCCATAGGTTTTGATACTATTGCAGCAGGTGACAGCCATAACGACCTTGGCATGATACTTGCAAGCAAGGCAGGCTTCCTGTTCAGAAGTACCGAACAGATCAAGGCTGATCATCCGGAGCTCCCCGCATTCGAGACATACGAGGAATTTATGGCAGCAATAAAGGCTGTATTGTAAAACATGTCATACTGAGCATTAGCGAAGGATCTTTAATATTTAACAGTACCTGACCCGTAATAGAAAGGAGGAGTATATGTACGATGAATTTCTGCAGCAGTTGATACAGATCAATGTCCTGCCGCTGTGCATTATAATCTTCCTTATCATTTTTATAGGATTTAATGATGTATATGAGCATGAAGTAACGGAGATGTTCGTAAAGCCCCTGTTCTTTCTGATAATACTCATTGTTATCGATAACATAGATTATTATCTGCTGAACGGTCGTAATACCGGCTTTATACATGTCCTTTCTGCAGTACTCGGATACAATATCCGTATCTGCCTGATGCTTTCACTGATATTCATAGAGCTGAGGGAAGAAAAGAAGATACTTAAGAATATTTTGGTCATACCGGCCGTTGTCAATTTTGTGATCACGATGCTTGCTTTCTTCACAAAACTGGTATTCTGGTACGGCGAGGACGGAAGCATAATGAGAGGCCCGTTAAGTTATACTCCTCACGTGGTTTCGTTCCTGTATGCCGTGATACTGTTTGTATACGGCATTTACATCTTAAAATATGACAGATGGCGTGAATCGATCGTGGTTTGTGTGGCTACCATGCTTTCACTGCTTGCCACATTTGTTGAGACCATGTTCCAGTTAAGAGGAATCCTTATCGGAGTAGTATCTCTTGATGTTGCATTTTTTTACATGTTCATGCATGTGGAGTATTTTAAGAGGGATATCCTGACAGGAGCGCTTAACCGTGTAAGCTTTTATGCAGATACCAGAAATCTTGAGAGCAAGGATGAGGTAACGGTATTCTCGATAGATCTGAACGATCTGAAAAAGATAAATGATACTTTAGGACATCCGGCAGGAGACGAAGCTATAAAAGGCGCAGCACAGGTAATAAGGAAAGACCTGCTTAAGGGCAGTCATTTCTACCGTGTGGGCGGAGATGAGTTTGTGATAGTCTCGATCGGCGTACCTCAGGAAAAGACGGATAAGATGCTTACCTGTCTCCTTATGGACATGAACGCATCAAAATACCGCTTCGCCATAGGCAGTGCCACTATGCAGGATAATGAGGTATTCGATGATGTATACAAACGCGCCGACCGTGAAATGTACGCCAACAAACGTGCTATGAAGGGCGAGCGCCGCAAGACCCAGTAGGGGAAGGTACCCAAAAAATCTGATAACAAATAAGGGCTCTGTCCGGACAGAGCCCTTTTTATTTTTTACAGTAAAAAAGCGGGGGCGCGGATTGTTTTTCCGGACACTCTTTGGAGTGTGTCCGGGGAAATGATCCGTGGCCCCCGCAGGTTAATTAAAGTTATAAATTATTATGGTACCTGACCGGGATATTAATAAGATCAGATGTAGTACTCTACGTTATACTCGGTCTTACCTGCTGCGGCAGGAACAAGGTTGCCGGCTACAGCTGCACCGTCTACTACGAGACCCTTGCCGCTGCCATCCTGGATAATACTGATGTTGTATGTTGCGCCTCTGTACTTACGTGTTACCTTGTAGCTTCCGAAGTCCTTGGTAACACAAGGCTTGATCGAAAGACCGTGTAATGTAGGCTGGATACCTAAGATAGCCTGGGTGATATCAACTACAACCCATGCAGCGGTACCTGTAAGGAATGAGTTCTTAGCCTCGCCGTAATGAACAGCTGCACGGCCTGCGATCATCTGGCTGTATACGTAAGGCTCTGTACGGTGGATCTCGCTTACGTCCTCAAGGAACGCAGGACAGCTTCTCTTATAGATATCAAATGCCTTTTCAGCATCACCGATAACAGTTGCAGCCACTGAACACCAGGGATTGTTATGTGTGAAGATTGCACCGTTCTCCTTGTATCCGGGCGGATATGAAGAAATCTCACCCAGTTCAACGTGATAAGTAGTATAGCAGGGAGCTAAGATCTCGATACCGTAATCATTCATCAGGTGCTTGTAGATGGAATCAAGTGCCTTAGCGCCGTACCCCTTCTCCTCGCCGATGCCTGCCATGGTACAGAAGCCCTGAGGCTCGATGAAGATCTTGCCTTCTTCACATTCATTTGAACCAACTTTGTTTCCGTATGCATCATATGCACGTAAGAACCACTCGCCGTCCCATCCGAACTCTTCGGTAGCGGCTTTAACCTTATCCACCTCAGCCCTGACAGCCTTTGCTTCATCGGCAAGTCCTACATAATCACAGATATCTGCATATTCCTTACCGTACTTAACAAACATACCTGCGATAAATACAGACTCAGCAACGGGACCCTCACTGGGACCGAATGTCTGGAAGGATTCACCGGGCTCCTCTGAGAAGCAGTTAAGGTTCAGACAGTCATTCCAGTCGGCACGTCCGATAAGGGGAAGACCGTGAGGTCCTTTGTTATTGATAGTGAAGTTGATGCTTCTGCGGAGATGCTCCATAAGGGGCTTCTCGCTGCCTTCAACATTGTTGAAAGGTGTAGGATGATCAAGGATCGTAGCATCGCCTGTCTCGCGGATATAAGCTGCAGTACATGCAACAAGCCATAACGGGTCATCGTTAAAGCCGCCGCCGATATCTGCATTACCACGCTTGGTAAGAGGCTGGTACTGATGATATGTTGAACCGTTTTCAAACTGGATGGAAGCGATATCGATAATTCTGTCCCTTGCTCTCTCAGGGATAAGATGCATGAATCCGAGTAAGTCCTGACAGGAATCTCTGAATCCCATACCACGTCCGATACCGGTCTCCCAGTATGAAGCGGAACGGCTCATGTTAAAGGTAACCATTACCTGGTACTGATGCCAGATATTAACCATGCGGTTAACCTTTTCATCCTTGCTCTCAACATGATAGATGGAGAGAAGGTTATCCCAGTATTTCTTTAATGCATCGAATGCCGCGTCACATGCTTCAGCGGTATTGTATTTATTGATAAGAGCGATAGCGGGCTTCTTGTTGATAACGCCCTTTGATTCCCATTTTTCGGTCTTGGGAACCTCAATATATCCGAGTTGGAATACATAAGATTTCTTCTCGCCGGGAGCAAGAGTAACCTTGATACTGTGGCTTGCGATGGGATACCAGCCGGAAGCAACGGTGTTGCCGCTCTTTCCGTTCTCAATGGCTATAGGATTGTTCCAGGCGCGTCTTGCACCTAAGAATACGTCACGGTCGGTATCAAAACCGTCCACCTCGGTATTAACGGTGAAGAAAGCGTAATGGTTACGTCTCTCACGGAATTCTGTCTTATGATAGATGGTGCTGCCGACTACCTCAAGCTCACCGATACTTAAGTTTCTCTGGTAGTTCTGTGAATCGTCAACCGCATTCCATAAGCACCACTCGATTCCGGAGAAGAGGGTAAGCTCTTTGGCTGCGCCTGAATTATTGGTAACTTCTAATTTATGGAGCTCACATGCATCTCCTAAAGGAACGAAGAAAGTAAGCTTTGCATTAACGCCGTCTTTGGTGCTGTTAAATGTGGTATAGCCCATACCATGTCTGCACTCGTAGCTGTCAAGCTCTGTCTCTGCGGGACGGTATGCGGGGCTCCATACGGTATTACCGTCCTTGATGTAATAAAGCCTTCCGCCTATATCACCGGGAACATCGTTATAACGATATCTGGTGATTCGTCTGAGCTTTGCGTCACGGTAGAAGCAGTAGCCGCCGGCGGTGTTGGAAATAAGTCCGTAAAAGCCGTCATTCCCTAAGTAATTGATCCAGGGAAGAGGAGTAAAAGGTGTGGTTATGCAGTATTCTTTTGCTGCATCATCGAAAAATCCGAACTTCATAAATAGAATCCTTTCCTTTATAAATAGTGATAGATCATAGGTCCATTTTATCATAAAATCACGCTTTTGCAATGGATTATTTTGCCTAAAGCGTGTTAAAATTTTGTTGACATCTATCTTTCGTAGAGGTAAAATAATAAATTAGATTTATATGTAAATAAATAATCTGCAAATTTTTTACATCTTATTATATTTATGGAGGTATATTATGTTTTGTGAAAAATGCGGTAGCAAGATACCTGACGGAAGTGCTTTCTGCCCTAATTGCGGCGCAAAAGCTGCAGCAGCGGCAGTAAAGGAAGCAAAAAAGGAAGCAGCTAAGGCAGCTGAGGTGGTAACTTCTGAAGCAGCAGCCGTAGAACAGCAGGCAGAAACAGTAGCACAGCAGGTTGCGGCAGCTCCCGAGGCAGTACCTGCACAGGTAGAGGCTGCAGTTGATCAGGCACAGGCTGCAGGTCAGGAAGCAGTTCCCGTAGCAGCTAAGCCCCCTAAGCAGAAGAAGGAAAAGAGCGGCAAGGGTATATCACCCGTTAAGATCGCACTTATCGCAGTTGCAGCAGTTGTAGTTGTGGTTGCAGCTATATTCTTACTTTCAAAGTCAGCAAGAAATGCGGTTAAAAAAGCTTTCTCATCCGATGAGAGCTATTTTGTAAGCGTAGAGCAGGCAGCAGTAGAGGATCTTGCAGATATGCTCACTACAGCATACGAGAGCGATATTCTCGAATTACTTGATTTTTATAAATCAGAATTTGCACTTTCCGGTGACATCGATATCAGCAAAGATGCGGAAGATTTATTAGAGACGCTTAATAAGGCATCAGGCAAAAAGCTTGACCTCACATGGCTAAAAACAGGAAAGGTTGAAGCTGCTTTTGCCATGAAGGATAAGAGCGTACAGCTTAACGGCGGTATCACGGCAAATAAGAAGACTCTCTTTGATTTTGACTTCATCGTTGACTTTAATGATGCCTATGCATACATAGGATTACCTCTTCTTAACAGCCAGTATGCAGCTATCGATCTTTCTGACAAGCTCGGCGGCGATGAGATCATGGATACACTTGAGGAGATGGAGACCTATAAGGACGCACTTCCCACCACAAAAGAGATCAAGAGTCTTGTATCCAGATATACCAAGGTAGCACTCAGCAAGATCAAGAAGGTTAACAACGTTAAGAAGGATGTTAAGCTTAAAGTCGGAAAAGCAAGCGGCGAGTATACAAGATACAGAGTTGTCATTGATGAAGAACTTATGAAGGACATCTATGACGCAGTACTCAATGAGATACTTGATGATGCAGAGCTTGAGAAGATCCTTATGCGTATGGAAGATGCAGGCGTTTTCAAAACAGAAGGCTATGTTGATGCATTCTATGAAGAGATCAACAATGCCCTTGACAACCTTGACAAGAGACACTTTGACGAGATCTCACTTGAAGTATATGTTGACGGCGCAGGTGATATAGTTGCACAGCATATATTTGATGCCGATGCAAAACTCATAGAAGGCTATCAGTATGTTATCGGTGATGATAACAGCTTCGGATTTGAGATCGGTGAGTACAGAAACGACGAATTAAGAAAAGGCTATTCGATTGACGGAACTATCAGCGGAAACAAGGTTACCGGTACAGTTAATTATTTACGTTCGGGTTCTGTAAGAACCTCGATCGACTTTATCGATGTTGATGTAAGAAAGCTTCTTTCAGGTAATCCTTCAGGTAAGCTTGAGTATGATCTGTCTAAGCTCATCGGTTCATCTTCATTCAGAGGATTCACCGTTACCGTTGATTTTGACCTCGTAGTAAAGAACTCAAAGGTTAATGTAGTACTTAAGGAAGATGACAAGAAGCTCATCACTGCAGACCTTTCATTAAAGAAATCTTCAGCATCAACGATCAAGGCTCCTTCAAAGACTGTTGATATCGAGAACAACAACGATATCAAGGACTTCTTAGAAGATCTTGACTGGGATAAGATGATCGAGAACTGTGAAGCAGCAGATATGCCTGATATGTATACACGTGCTCTTGACAAGCTCTCAAGAAACGGCCTGAGCTTAGACAGCCTTATGAGCATGCTTCCCAGAAGAATCAGAAATATGGTAAGATAATAACTGTAACAATTGATTGGAGTTTTTAATGATTTATGCAAGAGCAAAAAGAGTGGGCTTAGTATTAAGCCTGCTCTTTGTGTTAGGATTGATATGTAATATACAGATACCGGTATCGGGAGCCGAAGATGGAAGCGGTTACACTACCCAAAACTTCCCGATGCAGTATCTGACGATAGATGTTCCGGATGATTATATCCGTCTCGATACATCTTTAAAGGACGCCGATCCCATATGGGAGCAGGCAGAGATACCGGATGCCAAAAATGCAAAGGAAGAATATGAAGCACGTGGAGTGGTAGCTGTTTATTTTGTGCCCGACACGCATTCATATATATACTTCGTACAGAAAAAAACGGATGAAGCATTAAGGGCTTTTGATATTTCCGGATACAGTGATGAGGATCTTATCGAATACGCAAAGAAAATCCTGCCCGAGATTGAGAATACCGAGATAACTGTCGGAACTTATGCCCATCCGGACATGAACATGTATAAGATAAATCTTTCCGAGACCATAGAAGACGGCATTTCCGAGGTCACCTACGGTACCATAGTAAACGGTATGGGAATACAGTTTAGTATGGATGACAGCAGGAACAAGGAAGGTTTTAAGGAAGAGCTCCTCGTAGATTTTATCAATCATGTAAAGCTTACCACCAAGATGACCCGTGAGGAATACGAGGCCAGGGTAAGAAAAACATGGACCACGATCGGCTGTTTCTTCGGCGGCGGCATCCTGCTTATGGTGATATTGTATGTCATAAGCAAACAGCAGCAGAAGAAGAAAAAGAGAAAGATCGAGGATGTATCGAAAAAGCTTTACGATTTCCGTACTCGTAAAAAAGACGGAAAGGTTGACTTAAGCGGTATAAAATATGAGGTTGAGACCGAGTATGACGCTAAGCTGATCGAAGTATACAGTACTTTTAATTTCTGGTTTAAGAACATTAAAAAAGATATTATCATGGCGCTTATCTATGTGGGATTTGTCGGATATGCCACATATCTCGGCAGCACATTTGTCCTCATAGTAGGTATAACGGTAGCATTCATTCTTTTATATCACAGATTCTCCGGAAAAGAAAAATTCCAGGACAACATGATGAAGCGTTACGAGATAAAGAAGAAAAAGAGTGTTACCGCGGTCTACAGGTTTTATGATGAATACTTCACACTGTCGGGTATCGATTCCATAGCCGAATTCATCTATCCGCAGGTGTTCAGACTGGCTAATTACCAGGGATATCTGTTCCTGTATGTATCGGATGATAACGCACTCGTTATCGATGTTGAAAAGATACCTGAAGAAGACAGGGCAGAATTTATAAAATATATTTACGAAAAATCAAGATGAAACAGAAAGGCTTTACAAAATGACACAATCAAGGACACACAACTGTAATGAACTCCGTATAAGTGATGTCGGAAAGAACGTTACCTTATGCGGCTGGTATGAAAATATGAGAAAGGTCAGCAAGACCTTAGGTTTTCTGGTACTCCGTGATTTTTACGGTACCACACAGATAGTCGTTGAGACCGAGGATATGATGAATATCTTAGACGGCATCAACAACGAGTCCACCATCTCCGTTACCGGTACCGTAAGAGAGAGAAGCAGCAAGAATCCTAACCTTCCCACAGGAGATATCGAAGTAGTACCCGAGAAAATAGATATACTCGGAAAATGTATATATAACGAGCTTCCATTTGAGATATTGAGATCAAAGGAGGCAGACGAAAATACCAGACTTAAGTACAGATTCCTTGATTTAAGAAACCCTGAAGTTAAATCAAAGATAGTTTTAAGAAGCAAGGTAGTGGCTGACCTTCGACGTGCCATGACGGATGAGGGATTCTTGGAGATCACCACTCCCATACTTACAGCTTCATCACCCGAGGGTGCAAGAGACTATATAGTTCCGAGCCGTAAGTTCCCCGGAAAGTTCTATGCACTTCCCCAGGCACCCCAGCAGTTTAAGCAGCTGCTCATGACATCGGGCTTCGACCGTTATTTCCAGGTAGCACCCTGCTTCAGAGATGAGGATGCCCGCGGTGACAGAACTCCCGGCGAGTTCTACCAGCTTGATATGGAGATGGCATTTGCTTCCCAGGATGATGTACTCGGTGTATTTGAGAGAGTTCTTCCTCCCGTATTTGAAAAGTACGGCATATATAAGAGGATCTCTCACGCACCTTTTAAGAGGATCCCTTTCCGTGAGGCAATGGAAAAGTACGGAAGCGACAAGCCCGACCTTCGTATAGACCTTGAGATACAGGATGCTACAGAGCTTCTTTCGGATATCGGATTTGATGCTTTTGCAGGCAAGAAGATAAAGGTTATCCCCGTATCGGGATTCACGGCTACCAGAAAGCAGATCGATCAATTAGTGGCTGATGTAGAAGTACAGACCGCACGTAAGACCTACTGGTTCCGTATGGACGAGCAGGGTGAGATCGTGGGCGGTATCGCAAAGTTTATACAGCCTGTAAAGGATAAAGTAGTAGCAGCTCTTAATTTAAAGCCCGGATATTTCGTAGGCATAGCTGCATGCGATAAGCTTGATGCAGCTCAGAAGACTGCAGGCGTTATGCGTTCTAAGCTCGGGATCTTATGTCCCGATCATATGGACAAGGAACAGTACCAGTTCTGCTGGATAGTTGACTTCCCTATGTATGAGATAGGTGAGGAATCGGGAGAGCTTGAATTCTGTCACAATCCTTTCTCGATGCCCAACGGCGGATTAGAGATCCTGGAGAAGGCAGAAAAAGGCGAGGTTGATCCTCTTACTATCAATGCATTCCAGTATGACTTAGTTATCAACGGATATGAGTCGGCATCGGGTGCCGTAAGAAACCACAATCCCGAGATCATGGTTAAGGCATTTAACTTGGTAGGCCTTGGTGAGGATGAGGTTAAGTCCAAGTTCCCCGCAATGTACAATGCATTCTGCTACGGTGCACCGCCTCATGCAGGTGCTGCTCCCGGAGTGGACAGAATGATCATGCTTCTTACCGGCGAAGAGTCCATCAGGGAGGTTATACCTTTCCCGATGAACGGCAAGGCACAGGATGTCATGGTAGGTGCTCCGAGCGAGGTTACCGAGAAGCAGCTTAAGGAAGTTCATATCAGGATTGCGGAAGAAGACAAAACTGAATAATTTCATTTGATCAACCTGGGGGTTCTCAGGTTGATTTTTTTTTGGGGAGGAAGCCTTGCTTGGCAGGCCGGGACGGACCGTCCGGTATGAAACCCGTCACCGCTGCGCAGGATATGCTTTATGACTTCATACTCAATTACGCTTTGGACGGTTGCAAGTTGCCCTTTGGAGGCAGGCCGGGATGGACCGTCCGGTATGAAACCCGTTACCGCATCGCAGGATATGCTTTATGACTTTATACTCAATTACGCTTTGGACGGTTGCAAGTTGCCCTTTGGGGCAGGCCGGGACGGACCGTCCGGTATGAAACCCGTCACCGCTGCGCAGGATATGCTTTATGACTTTATACTCATTTTCATTTCGGACGCTTGCAATCGTTGGTCCGCTTGATACCGGACCAACTTGTGCTACGCTCAAAATCCGATTTGGATAATCGGATTTTGCCTCATTACAATGAGCGTAAAGTCATAGCATATCTTCTGCTCGCTTTATGGTTTCATACCGGATGGTCCGTCCCGGCCTGCCATATAATCCTGAGCAACGGGATATCAAGCAGAAATATAAATCCAATCAGAAGACCATCCGTATGATTGATCAATGAGTGAAAATACAATATAGAACATCGAAATATAGATGAACTTATGATATTATAAAAAATATAAGAATGGAAAGGGTGTATAAATATGACAAATGATGAGATCAGAAACAGCATAGTGTTGGTTCTTGAGGAAATGAAGAAAAAAGCTGAAACCATGGGAATACAGGGTGTGGCAGTTGCTTCTGTCCTGAATAAGGGTGAGGATGTTGACTGGATAGGAGAGATGAAGGTAGTCGGAACACCCTGTAATTTCAAGGAAGGCTGGAATCTGGTGGCCATAGCATGGTCAAAGTGTGGGGAAGCCATAGCAACAGAGGCTGACAGCGGTAATCCCGAGCATAAAAAGATACTCGGAGAATGTGGATTTGTTGGAGGTGCATTTGAGGAGTATAATGGTTACAAGATGGCATTTGCGTTCAGCGGTGCTTTGTCAGAAGAAGATCTCGAAGTCGCAAAATACGGGATCAAACTTATGAAAGAGAAGATTGGATAAGATGAATATGGAAACAGATTCATATAACTGGATGACAAAAACATTTGAAGAGCTTACCACACGTGAATTATATGAGATCCTGCGGGCAAGGGCTGAAGTATTCGTTAAAGAGCAGGGAATCAACTGTGTGGATCCCGATACCGCAGATTATTCAAGTATACACATTTTTTCTATGCGTGACGGGAGAGTATGTGCATATCTAAGAGCTTATCATGTAGACGACCTGACTGTAAAAGTAGGAAGGATACTGGCTGTACCTCATGGTGCGGGTATAGGAACGGAACTGATGAAGTACGCGGTAAAGAAGATAAAAGATTTGACCGGCTGCACCAAAATAATCATGGATGCTCAGAAACATGCGGTACCATTCTATGAAAAACTGGGATTTAAAGTAACATCGGATGAATACCTCGAAGAAGGCATCTGGCATGTGGATATGAAATTGGATTTAAAATTACACTAAACATAGGCTTAAAATAAAAAAGAGCCAAGGTTTAGTGTAAAAAAAATATATAAGAGCCGAACAATGATAGTTACACCATTGTACGGCTCGTTTTTTGGATTGCCATATTAGAAAACCGGTAGAATATAAAACATAGTAATTTTTTGTAAATGATCAATCTGATTTTATTTGATATTTTTCTTCCAGTTCTTTAATATATGCTCTGGCTAAACTTAATTCATTTTCTGCCTGATCAGCACGTTTGCGTTCACGTTCGGTGTTTTGCTGTTCTTCAAGTTTTCCTTCTTCACGCCCTTCACGGAACCATTTCTGACACTGTAATTCTAAAACCTGACCGTCCATAGTGTTCACCAGCCTTTCTTTATGCTCATCATCAAGCTTATCGCTTATAAGATTTATTACTTTACGACAAAGTACCGCAAGCTCGCGGGTGATATATTCAGATAGTTTATTATGCTTATATGCATCATAAAACAGTTCTGAAAAAACTTTAAGTTCTGAATATATTTTATCATATTTATCAGGATTTTCAAGATGGTTTTCGGCTATCTGTTCTAGGGCTTTTTCGTAACGCAGAGGGAAAAACGGAATAAGAAAATAGAGATTCTTTTCAAATATTTCTTTCATAGAATAGCCTTGTACATGCATGACGGGAATGATCATGTTTATTGATTGATCCTGATATCTGTACCGGATTTTCTTTTCAGTTTTTTGTGGCTCATGATCATTTGTTTGTCTGAGCATCAGAAGGGCGGAATGAGGTAATTGAACATCTAGAGTATCATTTGTATCATCAAGAAATCTATTTTCGAGCGCTATCTGCATATTATAATCGAGAATACGAAACAGAATACTGCCGTCCGAATTTGATTGACATTCGATATGATAAATAATATCGTTTAGTTTTATGTAAGAATCGCTTATTACTTTTGGTATTTTGGGTGCTGTATCTTCAGAGACGGGCATCTTTATGTGTTCATTTGCATATTGTTCAATTTCAGCTTCATCAAATTTGTAATCTGTTCCAAACATCTCATTTACAATCGGTATGAGCAAAGGCAGCATATAATTACACTGGGTTTTAAACACATCATCAAACAGAGTATGATGTCTTGTATGCTGATCTTCAGCAGAGTTATTCTGATTTTCAGGCATAAATCCTCCTTAAATAATTGTGAAAATTGGGAAAATAAAAGATAAGCAGTATTTTGGCTGCTTAAAAAAATTATAGATAAAATGATATTATAGAAATAATAAGGATACCGACTTCCTTAATAATAGGATATATTAACAATTGGATGCTGTCAAGATTTCATTTTTGTTTTTGTAGTCAGATATTTAATACTTGAATACCTATTGATGATTTAAATTCCTCATTTTTTAGTCCATATCCTTCATAGTGCCCCTCTCCGGTCATCTTGCCGGGGATAAGTTCAACTTCGCCGTATACGTTGAATACAGAGTCAGCACGGGCATAATCCTTAGCAGGATAGAGGTCAGCCGAAGGAGCAGAAGCGGTGGGTACCATACAGGGGTCGATATTACCGAAAAAGAAATCATACAAACCTACATCGGTGCCGGGGATTTTAGCGTCTCCGGCTTTTTTTGCAAAATCGCAGTCAATATATATCCAGCCGTAGGGCAAAAGATGGATGAGTGCCCAGTCGTGACCTGTAACGGGAACAGTGTCACAGCCGGCAGCACTGCATGAATCGGCCTGAGCCCAGCCACCTTGCCAGCGTGCAGGTATGCCGCACATTCTGCACATGGAAACAAAAGCCATATTGAGGGTTTCGTCCTCTGTGGCTGTATAACGGTTAATTGTTAAATCATATATATTCCTGGCAAGAGTGCCCCTTGCCACGGATGCATCGATTTGATCAGTATCTATGCCGTTTTCTTTAAGAAACAATCTGTAGCTTTCTTTAAACTTTAATCCCCTTTCTTCAGCCACATCTTTTATGGTAACCCTGTCAAAAGGCAGAGCAGTATAAGACTCGCATCCGCAGTGACCGGCAGCGGAAAAACGAGCCAGTTCGTCCTTTGTAAAACTTTTCTGGGGAGTGCTGTCGATAAGACTTAAGTCGGGATCGATATATGTATGTTCGGAATTAAAAGCATACACAATACTGAAAGGGGTATTCTCATTCAGTATTTCATTAAAATATGCACTTCTCTGAGGGTAATCCTCAACACTCATCATCCTGAACATGGGCTCGGAATCGACGAGCCTGCCTTCCTTAAGCCATGTGGCATTAATGGGTGCAGGCAGATGAACTCTGACTGTACCGGGACAGAATACCTCGTCCTTTATTTTTAAGGCAATACCAGCCTCTATTTCAACATTTATATTTTTATTCTCATATAGTGCTTTTATGCAGTCTTTGTTCATGGTATATCCTTTGCCGGCTTATATATTTTTGTATAGCTATTAACGCGATTCTCAGTTATGATTATATTTACAGATATGATTTTAAGTATTACAGACCGATACGTTAGTGGTAAAAATGTAATCTGAAATTTATTATTGTTACATATGTGTAGATTTTACAATAGTTTCACCGTAATTACAACCCTCTTTTTGCCTCGGTCCGGAACAAAAAGTTCTTTACAAATCAAAAACCGTATAGTATAATAACCCCACAAATGAGAGAGTCGGTACTCTTATTTCTATAATATCATTTTATCTTTACGCCTACGCGGCGTATCAAGCGGGTGTGCAAATACCCGTCTTATGTTATTTTATTTCATTTATTTCCAATTTAAACTTAATACTTTAAGGAGGTTTTTTGCCTGATGAGCAAAAGGATCAGGAGATTTGCGTCCTCAGGGCATAGGAGAACCGTCTTTATTTTCGCGGGGATTATTACGGCCTGCATTATAGGTGCGGCCTTATACTTTTTTGTTATCCGCGAAAATCCGGAAGCTGCTCTTTACAGATATAAAGCTGCAGAACTTGAAAACAGGATAGAAAAGGGGACAAGGACAGTATATGTTGCTGCAGACTATATCCCTCAAGGAACGGTTATTGAACGCAGTATGGCAATGGAGACGCAGCTTCTTACGGAGTCGGATGGATATATAACCGATGAGGATTTCGGGGGTGTTGCAATGACAGATATCAAGGCCGGTACTGAGCTTACGAAAAGCCTGTTCGGATACACCTTGTCCAGCCCTGTCCAAAAGGAAGTTGAATACGAAATCGGATATATTCCGGGTAATATAACGATCGGAGATTATGTGGATATAAGGATCAGATTCCCCGACGGGACCGATTACATAGTTCTTTCGAAAAAGCAGATAAGAGAGTCCGATATACATCAGAACAAGCTATTGTTTTATGTGGATGAAAGAGAAATACTTCTGATGGATTCGGCTGTTGTGGATGCTTCGATATATGACGGGACGAGCCTTTATCCTACAAAATATGCAGATCCGGCATCTGAGCCGGCTTCGACAGTAAATTATATACCGTCCCTTGTTACCTGTGAGCTTATGAAAAGTATTCCGGAAGCAGTTCCGTTCTTTTCGGCATTTGATTATGAGAAAAGGGTAAAGATGGAAGACTCTCTCAAAAGTTTCTTAAACGCGGGAGGACAGAAGGTTTCGTCCGGCAGAGACACATCTTCGTATGATAAAGGAGGTTCCGCATGGGACTAAAGGAAAAACAGGTAAATATAGCCGGAGCAGGGTATGAAGGCATCATACTGTTTTTGTCGGAGATACTGTGCTGCGCCGGAAGAAAGATACTGTTTCTGGATAATACCCAAAGACATATAATGAAAGATTATCTGCCATTTGTGGAAGGGCTGGATCCGGCTGAAAAAACAGTTGATTACGGCGGGATAGGGTATACCTTTGCGAGTGACGGGGATTGCGATATTTGCTTTAATCTTTTTGATCTATACGGTTTCTGCCATGAAGATATATCCCGATCAACATCGGATAAGAAAGAGGTTAGATCCGTATCAGAAATAAACAATGCCGGATCGGCAGAAGACAATAAAGCTTTAACAATATATATCACGGACGAAAAGGCAGAAAATATCACTGAACTGGAACATATCAAACCTGCACCGGACGGCATTCTGATAATAAATGACTACACGGGCACGATAAAACGCAGGATAGAAAATATAGCGGATAATCTCGGGATTGCAAAGGTATATGTATTGCCTCTGAATATGAGAGACAGAAAGCTTGAGATACTGGCAGGATACAATGACAGGTTTAAGTTTAAGGGACTGTCAAGGGAGAGAAAGGAAGTATTGACAGAGCTTGCCGGGCTCATTATTCCGGAGATTTCGGAAAAAGATATAAGAAAAGCTTACAGGATAGCGGAAAGGGGAGGCAGAAAATGAACATAGCATTCTGGAGTCCGATGCACGGAACTGGGACTACCTCGGCACTCCTTGCATTATCCGCAGCATACAGTGGACTTGAAAGCAAAAAGGTCCTACTCACACAGACACATTATAATCTGAACAATCTCGAGTATCCTTTGCTTGGTAATGTGGGAGAGGATGACTTTTTCCGGGATACCGGTATCGATGCGGTACTTCGGCATTTTAAGTCCGGTAATGTCACTGAAGAGCAGCTTTCGGACTGCACGATAAAGACCGGGAAAAATCTGTATCTGTTGGCAGGAACGCACAGCGGCAGCAGGGAAGGTTTTGAAAATGACATGGTAAAAAGCATGATAATCCGCATACTGCGTATTGCAGGACAATACTATGATATTGTTTTTACGGATACCAATTCTGGCGCGAGTGCCTATTCGATGAAAATACTCGAAGAGTGTGATGCAATAGTTGTATCTTTGAATCAGAACCTTTTTATGCTCGACACCCTTCTTAACAATGACAGATTTAAAGATAAGAAAATATTCTATCTGTTTACGGATTATGACAGCAGGAGAAAATACAATATAAAAAACATTTCGGCAAAGTATAAGCAGATAGGAAAGAACAATTCCGGACTTATACTTCACAGCGCCGGTTTTGCGGATTCCATATGTGATAAGAAGGTATACAGATATATAACGGATAATCTTGACTGTGACAGCGATCATGCAGATTATGATTTTTTTACGGAGCTTAAGAATACGGTAAGTAAACTAGAGTCCTTTTTTGAAACGGTAAAAAGCGGAAGTGCCGGGAAAACGGAGGATGATCAATGGTATGGATCGTGATAATCCTGTTTTTCCTTATCCCCGCCGTATTGCTGTTAATTGCCGAGCCTTCGGGAAAAAAGCATTCGGATGAAGCGGGACGTGAAAACTTCGGCATGAATGAAATACTTGACGAATGCAGGCTCTATATAAATGAATCCGTAAGCAGGGACTATTCTGAATTGTACTTAAGCCGCGAAGAAACACTAAAAAGGGAAAAACAGCAGGCAAGGCTGAAAACAGCCATACGTGAGGCATGCCTCGGGGATGCCGGTGACAGGGAATATCTTAAGGAGTACATAAAGGATTTCCTGCAGAAGAAAATGAAGATAACTTCGGATAATATAAACAGATTCATCAGGTTTAATGCTCCTTATATGATGAGTGCCCAGGATAAATTCGAGCATATGTATGAGTGCTATTCGGAAAAGTACGGAAACAGGAGTTTTGCTGTTATGGCGCATGATTTCGGATGGGCCGGCAATGCCGGTCAGGAGAATACGGATACTCCTTACTGTATCCTGGAAAAGGATGTGGAAAAAGCATATGAAGACATGAGGCCGGAGGGGAGCTTCAGGGAAAGACTGGAGGTACTCGCTCAACGTATATATCAGAGACTGTACGGACATGACTGTGCGGATATACTCGTCATGGATGAATCGGTAGACGGAGTATCGGCAGGAGTGGGCGGACGGAGCAGGGTAGAATACGATTACATGAAAGAACTGCGGGACGATAAAGAAGAACAGGCTCAGAGCATGAATTATGAGACGGTATACTGCGTATTGCACGGCAAGCTCATACGGCTCAAATTCCTTTCATTTGAAAAGGAAGAAAACTTAAAAAGAGTGGTGAAGAATATATACAGATACAATATAAGGACTAACTTAAGCAGAAAAAATCCGGTCATCCACGGCACACTCAAAAACGGTTCGCGTATTGTGGCTGCGAGACCTCCCGTATCGGACGGATGGGCATTTTACTTAAGAAAATTCAAATCCTCAGATGCGCGCAGGATAGATACTCTTATAACACATAAAAACGGGAATATAGTGATAGAACTGCTGAAACTCATAACGGGAGGAGAAGTGAATTTCTGCATATCAGGTCCCATGGGAGGCGGAAAGACCACACTTTTAAAGTCCCTGGTCGGATTCATGAACCCGAAGTATACAATACGTGTAGCTGAGAGTTCATTTGAGCTCAATCTCAATAACGTATATCCCGAGAGAAACATACATATGATGCAGGAAAGAGGGGAGTTCACCATATATGACATCATAACCGGTACCAAGAAAATGGATACGGACATACTGATAGTCGGAGAAGTGAACGAACCGAAGATAGCGGGGGCATATGTACAGGTAGCCCAGTCGGGATCAAGGATGGCTGTGACCACACTTCACCATGAGACTACGGAAAAACTGATAGAGTACTTAAGAAATGCTCTTGTATCGGAGCTGGGTATAAACGATGTAAGGATCGCGGAAAAACAGGTTGTGGATATACTGAACTTCGATGTCCATATGGTACATGATGTGGACGGTAATTTCTATATAGAAAGGATCACGGAGATAATCCCCGAAAGTCCGGAAACAATGTACCGGTTATCGGATATCGTCAGATTTAACAGGGAGACAATGTCGTATTGTTTTTGCACCGGCATTTCAGACTATACCAGAAAAAAGATCATCGAAAAAACCGGTATGGAGAAGATAAACAGATGGGATTTGATTATATCGGAAAACATAAAAGAGGGAGACGTACCGGATGAAGAATAAAAACGTGCGTTATCTTTCCGGATTGTATGATATTCTTGAAAAAATACCGGGTTTTCTGTTTTTTCTGTCCCCTCTGATCAAGAAGTACAGGCTGTATCTTAACTATGACATGAAGGCATGCTCGTCCGAAGTTACGGGTACTCTGATAAAGATATATGCAGTATCGGTCCCGGTATCCGTGCTGGTATTCTGGACGGACCCTTCGGTATTTACGTTCTTTACCGCACTTTTTGCGGCACGTTTCATAGCTGACAGCTTTATCGTTTCGTCATATACGGATCTTGAGGTAAGATTCTTAAAAGCTTTTGATGATTTTTTGAACATAGTACGGCATAACTATTTTATCACCGGTTCGGTAAAGACTGCGATAGCTGTATCGGAAAACGAAGCGGATGATATCATGAAAGGGCATATCAGGGAAATATACAGGTGCCTTGATTCTGCCGATCCGGATGAGGAGTCTGAAAAATATCTGAATACTCCTTATCACAGATATCTCAAACTTTTCCTTACTCTTTCAGGGCTTGTTGAAGAGAACGGCGATGCGGAGGATGAAAAGGGTTCGGTATTCCTTAATTCCTGCATGCATCTGAAAAATGAAACAGAAGAGGATATCCGTTTCATTACGGAGAAAAAACACCGCTTTTCGGGACTTATGTATACAGCGGTTCTTCCTCTTTTAGCTATGCCCTTTATAGCGATGTGGGGCGTTTCGACCATTCCGTCTCTTAATACATTTTATTACGGATACTCAGGTACCGTACTTAAGGTACTGATGTTCCTTATAACATATATATGTTACAGGGCCTTGAGACTGCTGCGTGACGGGGATATGATGGACAGAAAACGGTATAAGGCGGCAGAAAAGCTTATCCGGATCAGGACCTTTATTAAAATACCGCAGCTGCTCATTAAGTTGAATCCTGAAAAAGCCGGAAAAAAAGCAGACAGGATAGAAGACTTAAGTGAAGGTTACGGGATAAAGACCTTTTATATGCAAAAGGCACTGTATTTTGCAGCAGGATTTGTCATAAGCTGTCTGGTGCTCTTTTCGGGGCATAATGCTTCCGCACGTATCTACAGATATGATACCCCTGATGTTACGGGGCTCACATCAACAGCCGATGCGAGACAGATAGCTGCGATGGAGGTGCTCATTCCGGTGTATACGGACCGGCTGATAGAAGAAGATATTATTATGGAAAAAGAAAAACTAAAGGAACAGCTGCTTCTTGAAAAAGATATACGTACGGAGTCTGTCGCAAAAACGGCAGCGGACGAGATACTAAAAAGGATATATCAGTATGAAAACGAAAAGTTCGGGATTATAGATATCCTTATAGCAGTGGCTGTATCGGTTGTATGCTTCTTTTTCCCTGATATAGGACTGGTATTTAAAGGTGCGGTATCATCATCGAGATACAAAGATGAGATCATCCAGTTCCAGAGCATCATACATATGTTAAAAAAAGTCCCCGGTATCAGCACAGTCTCGCTTTTAGAGGAAATGGAGAGATTTTCAACTCTGTTTAAACCGGTGATCAGGCAGTGCATAAACGAATACAATATATCCGATGAGTCCGCTCTTAACAGGATGTACGAAGCTAAAAAGGATAAGGACTTCCGGCGTATAGCAGACTGCTTCCGACAGGTCTCGGAGCTGGGGATAGAGGATGCCTTTATGGAGATATCCCAGGAGATTGAAAACTTCAAGGAAAACCGAAAGCTTGACAGGAAGATCATGTTGGATTCCGAGGCAATGCTCGCTTCCCTTTTGGCAGTCATACCGGGAGGACTGATATTGTTCGGATATCTCCTGGGTCCGTTTATGATAAGGTCCGTACAGATATTTAATGAATATCAGGCAGGTATTGCCATGGGAGGTTTCTGAAATGTCTTTAAATAATATGATGCATAGTATGGATGAAAAAGAAACGATCATATATCCGGATATGAACCGCATAGAGATAGCACCGAGGGCGCTGCTTATGGCTGCTGCGGTCATGCTGTCGGTGCTTTTGGTATCGATAATGATATCGCAGTACAACTCGGCACGTGAGGTGGTTAATTCATCATCCGACGTAATGAGCAGGAAAGCGGAAGAGATACGGAACAGCGACATAATGCAATATGACGGGCTGACTGTGAACGGTGAGGATGTTATAAACTTCATAAAGAAAAACCTGGCGGAAGGAGCAGAGATGCAGGGACAGATCACAGTCACACTTACAGGTGTATCCGGAAATTCTCAGTCACTTACGGATACAGTGTTGTTAGGCAGTCTGACGGACCCTGAGAATGAAAAATACATAAGACCGTTTTCGAAATGGAAATGCAGTGTAAAAAAGAATAAAAACGGGATCATCACCGAAGTGGTATTCCGCAAAAACAAGTAGCATACATATTACCGGGATCAGGGTAAAGAAAAGGAGAGAAAATGATACGGAAAGTTGAAATGATGAAAAAAACAGAAATGACAGGATCGGCATATATATACAGAAGAAACTGTGTGGAGATAGGAGTAAAAGGACTGGTACTGGCGGTAACGGTGATCATTGCCGTGGTGCTAAGTGCGCTTGCTTTATACATGGCGAATTCATCAAAGAGTACCATCAACGGAGGAACTACCCAGTATACCCAGCTCATGAGTGATTATTCGGAGATAAGTGCAACTATGTATGACGGGCTGGATGTATCGGGTTCCAAGGTGATATCTGTCATCAATGAGATGTGCCAGACGGAGTATGTATCGGTGACAGTCATTACCAAGGAAGATACCACCGGCACCAATTACAGTAATGCAGGTAATAAAACACAGGTTAAAACCACAGACAACAAGACTATAACCCCTTCGGGCAACCAGTATTCCGGTTCGACACAGGAGTCGAAGATCACGGATAAGGCACATATAAATGAAAATGCCTCATACAGGGGCAAGGTCTATAAAAACAGTAACGGGCTTGTGGTAAATATCGAGTTTACCCAGCATTAAATCATTTTGGAAAAGGTCGGCATATGATCGGAAGGATTGTTGCGGGGCTGTTGGCGGTGATAATGCTCACATTGCTCCCTCTGAAAATGAAAGCGGTGCATGAAGCACAACGTATGGAAAATGCAATAAGATCCGCACTCAAGTCGGCATATGAGGATATTATGGCGGACAGGAGCATTGACAAAGAAAAATGGGAAAAGATGATAAACGGGATAAACGCTGCGGGTGTGCCTTTGAAAGTCAGTATAACCGTGGGAAGCTTACTTATCGGCAGGAATGGAAAAACATTCAGGTGTATCTATACAGATGAAATACTTGAAGAAATATCGGAAAAAGGAAATGCGGTGGATGTCAGGGGAAAACTGGTCTCCATCTCGGCAGAACCGGTATATGAGGACAGGATAGTAAGCATTGCAAATATGTTCTGGGTTTCATACATTCCATATAAAAGAATAAGCGTCGGAGGTTAATATGGAAGAGTTTTCAGACTTTATAGAGACTGCTGTAAGTGCGGTCCTGTTCTGTGCTGCGGTCACCATGCTTCTTATGCTTGCGGCTGCTCTTATTGCATAAGCAGCGGATTATAAAGGAGGTATCTTGCTTTTTACTGTTTTAATACATGAGATGGGGCATCTGATATCAGGACTTCTTACAGGTTATCACTTTATGTCCTTTAAGCTTCTTTGGTTTAGTATGGAAGATACGGGTAATGGAAAACGATTCCGCTTCCGCGGCATAAATCCTCCGGGGCAGTGTCTTATGTATCCGGTAAAAAGTAATGCCGATCCGGTAATGATGATACTGGGAGGAGTTGTGGCAAACCTTGTTTCGGGGATGATCTTTATCGTGCAGGGGCTTGTCATATCGGAAATAGTTTTTAAAGGTATCGCTCTGTATTTAGGCTGTATAGGTATTACCATCGGTTTATACAATCTTTTCTTAGGTTCAAAGTATTCGGACGGAAATACATACAGGGAAATAAGAAGGGATAAGGAAGCAGGGCATATCTACAATAATATCATGACGATATACAGGTATTTTTCCACAGGCAGGTCATATGCGGATATGCCGGATCTATTGTTTGAGATAAGCACGGAAGGTACCGGACCTGTATATGATGAAATGCGGGAACATATAGAGAGGAAGAAAAATGGATGCAGCGGGTAAGCTATGCGATATATTGATATTTATCATAGTTCTTTTCATTGTACCTTCCCTTTGGGCAGTATCGACGGCACAAAACCTGAAAACAGAGGATGCCGTACGCTGTGCCGATGACTTTATCTCATATACCGTACAGGCTGAAGGGATATCCGATGCGCTTTTAAATAAGCTTAATGAAAGCATAAAGGGTAATGCCGGTTTGTTTTTTACCATATACATACAGAGAGATGCAGTATATGATGAGCCTTCAGATGACGGGGGACGTGAGGTTTATTCCGGAAGGGAGCTTTTAACTATGGATGAGATATCGGAGGAGATCGAAACTAAAGGTGAATTCAGGCTGCTTCCGGGGGATACGGTAACTCTTAAGATATTTGACAGGGATTCGGTACTCTATACCGCCGTCAGACGGAAAAGAACGTATTAGAGGGATTTTCATATGAAGGTATACCATTTTGTTTTATTGTTTGCAGTATTTGCCATAGGAACGATCATGGTCACTGATATGAGGCTGTCGGAAAAGAGATACGGCGAAAGAGAAAAAGCCGGGCTTTCGGAGAAACTTGAGAGGGCGGCTGAAGCTGCAGCGGGTGAGCTGGCTTCATATAATGAGGAAAAAGGTGAACTTGCGGAGCAGAGAGCGATAGAGGCATTTTTTTATTCTATGTATGCATCCTTAGGTATCATCGATATACCACAGGCAGTATCGGATCTTAAAAAATATGTTCCGGTATTTATGATAGGAGTAAGTGACGGGTATTACCTGTATACGTATGCCGGGGAGGCAGACATTGATATACCGGAGGATACCGATGGGATAACAGGACCTGACGGTACAGGATATATAAAAAGCGGACTGATAGCCTATGAAGACGGTTCTGATGAACATGATACCGTATTTGCGGCATATCTGAGGGATTACCCGTTACGAACAGAAAGCTATTCCGGATATTGCTTTTCTTCAGCCTCGGTAACCGAAAGAACGGGGTATATCGTTGACCAAGAAGGGATATATCATCTGTCGGGATGTCCGTATTCAGGTGATACCGTATATGTATTCTTTTCAGAGAAAGGGTGTATCATGATGGGAGCTTTGCCCTGCAGTTATTGTATAGAAAGAAGGGGACATGATGAGTAAAAGATTAATAAGGAACAGTTTAATAATGGACTGCATTATCGTATTGTTTATTACGGCGGTCCTAACGGCCGCTCTGCCTGATATTAATGCATACTGTGCGGAAAAGTATATAACAGGGTTAGAACTTTTGGAAAGGATAACGGACGGGATAGCGGACAGCGGGAAAAAAGCCGGGGGATATACATTAAGCATTAATAACGGGGTCATAAAGGTTAACGGGAGTAAGATAAAGGAAAAGACCATAAAGAAATATGCTTCAAAATATAAACTTTCCGATAAAGATGCTGCATATTGTGCGGCAGCCGTAAAGATAAAGCTTATAAAAGCATCGGGTATAAAGAAACTGAAGAAAAAACTTACCGTGGAAAGAGCTGCGATACTCATATACGATGCCGACAGGCTGCTTAATAAGGGCTCGGTTAAAGATGCAGATATAGAGATGGTCCTTGGTGAAAGGATAGCGGACAGTAATAAGATTTCCTCTGCGGCTGCCGCAAAAAAGCTTGCAGGAGCTTACATAAGAGGTTACCTTGCAGGAAAGGCTGAAGCAGCATATTCTGCCTTAAGAGTAATAAACCCGGCGAAAAAAATAAGCCGTAAAGAAGCATTAAAGATGGCTGATATGCTTTTTGACAGTTCCGAAAGATATTCTTTATCCTCTGACTTTAGAGTGATAAGAAAGGATAATCTTCCGAAGAATGCTTCGCTTTACGCATATATACTTGATTCTTTTCCTAATGAAATATATGAGACCGGTTTTAACGGCATGACCTCGGGATCATTTTTTGACAAAGGAGAAGGCTTGGGAGCGGATGACCTTTTGACCAGGATGAAAAGAAAGAACTTTACCTTCGTATTCCCTAAAGAAATAGAGATGTTCAATTCCCTTGAATACCCAGGACCGGATTTCTCGTACAGTTCGAACGTATTTCTTGATACCTTCAGGAATGACGATGTCCCGAAGGAGCTTGCGGCCAGTTCGGCAGAGTTCTATACGTATGCCCTGAATGTAGATTACAGGACCATAGAGAAGGATAAGGAATGGCAGGACACAATGAAAAAATATCTGACCGAGGAGGAACTTGCCGATTATATAAAACACTGCAGGGAGAATAAAACGGTCATAGAATGCGATGCCGTATATTCTGACAGCTCTCTTGTGTATTGGTATAACGGGGAATACAACTGTAAGGTATATGCACATATGAGAGTGGTATCAGACCTTCCGCTTGAAAACGGAAAAACAACGGGTATGGACCAGGATACATACGGCTATCTGTATCCCGTAAAAAGAGGGTATGAACCCGGTACTTTGTTTACAAGAAGTGTGCTTGGAAGCCTCTATATGGGATATAAAATGGGTACATGGACGGATTTCTATTTTAATACGAGCGGGTCGGCCGATATGTACGGATGCTTATGCTGCAGCAATACATCACGCGGTATCATGATCGATTATTCGGGACTTTATCCGTGGCTGTATAAGCTGCCCGGAAGATAGGCTAAAAAAAGTTCTGATAATAGGGGTAAAAAACCGGGTAAAAAAACGGAAGGAGGGCGGATATGGGACATTTACACAGAAAACATAAGATTTTTATGATAGCGGCAGCATGTACTTTTATAGCTTTCGTGATACTCGCCGTAACCGGCATCATAGCATCTGCGGCCGGCGGAAATGATATCTCATACCGCCTTGGCAGTACCGGAGACATCACCTATAAGGAAAACGACAACAAGGTATATTATACAAGAAAGCACTATTCCTCAGGCAGCAGCATAAGATACTATACTGCGAAGTTTGTGATCTCTTTAAATGAGGTATCGGCATACGATGATCTGTCTTCACTCAACTCCTCGGGCAATGATTATTCCATGGAGCTTACCGTAGCTTTGAACGGCAGCTCGGTAAAAGAAAAGGACGCAGATAAGACCAAAAGCTTTTACTGGTATGACAGTGATGAGGCTGATGATGACGGCTACATAACCACTACCTACGTTATAGACGGAAGCATTCTTTTAGAGTTTCTTGAAAATGCTGCCGCACAGGGCAGGCGCGGAAGCCTTTATATTCATCATGTGTTTTCCATAACGGGCGGAAGTGCTGACGATGCATGGCACAAAAGCAACAAAGTGGTGAATGATGTGCCGTTTTACAGGTACAGCGACCTTTTTAAACTCACCTGGAGCAACACGGAAGCGACCAGAACCTCCCAGGAAGCCTGTATGAATATACCTGTCCCCTTTAAGAGCTTTTGTGAGGTATATACCGCATACTATAACGAATACGGGAGAGTTGTCAGAAGGGAAAGAGGTACACTTGCAGGTAACGCTTATTGGATAAAAACTGTCCCGTATATAATTAACGGAGTTGACGGGAAAAAATATGCAAGCCTTGAGCCGGGGACAAGAAAAGATGTAAAAGGCAATATAATGAGGGTGTACTATGTCTATAATACAGACCCGAAAAATAAACGAAGCTTTCCCCTATGGGATCCGGAGAGGGACAGACAATCAGCTGACGGCAATACGATAAAATACACCGATGCATCGGGTAGTCATCTGGTACGGGGTGGATACCTGAAAAAAACGGACAGCATATATTCATTGGGTATAGGCCGGGAAAATGTATATGATGCAATACTGTATGTTCCGGTAACAAATGCGGATAATGAGCTAAACCCCGGGCCGACATCCGGACCTGAAGTTACACCGGAACCCGATGTGACTCCGGATCCGGATGTTACCCCGTTCCCTGATGTCACGCCGTTCCCGGATATTACCCCGTTCCCGGATATTACGGATACGGAAGATCCTCTTTATTCCGAGTCGGAGCTTACGGTGAAATACTTTTTCTATGACAGGCTGACAGGAGATACAGACTGTATAAAACTTGAAAATATCATCAATACGGATTCACTGACCGGTAAGTACGCTTTTGATAATACCTATACAGTGAGACTATCGGATACCATATATAAGAACGGTAAGCTGTACGAGCCTGTATCACTCGACGGTATCCTGTACGGGGACAATGCATCGGTACTTGCTTCTGGAAGTATGGGCTTTGTGGATACCTTTAATATGCAGGATGATAAAATATACGGAATGTCATCGGGTTCTTTGAGGAAGGAAGATGGATATTATGTGGATTTTAAGACCGGGGATTCCGGCGGGTTCTGTACCGTATATATCATGTGCAGTGAAGTAAGATCAGAGGATTCACTCCTTATAAGATATATTGATGAGGAGAGCGGGGATATAGTTTCAGAGCAGCTCATCCCACAGTTCTTCGACGGGAAAAAGCTGTACTGGCACGGGGTAAACGGGAAGCTTAGCTGGGCTTACAAGGTACCTTTAACGGATATTGTAACTCCGGACGGTGTAAGTTTGAGCCCTTTATTTAAAAAAGAAGGGGCATATGAGGTGATCTGCGGGAAATGTGCCCCGTACGAGGCGGTACATGAGCATTTCGGAGGTTTCGGCAATGATGTCACATGGTACTGTACGACATGCGGAAAGGTAAAAAGAATAACATATTTTACGGACAGCCCCTACTCACCTGACGCCGAGACAAGAGTATATGACAATAATTCAACAAGTGATGCCTATCACAGCTACAGGCTGTTTCATACCGGCAGCGGCATGACTGTAAAAGCGGGTTATATATACGGAAGCTTTATTACGGATAACAGTCTTATCACGGGCAGGACGTATGAGAGCTGCAGTGACTCTGAATATGATTTTGATGATAGCTCCGATACGCTGTGGATAGCCGTACCGGGTGACCCCGATTCGGGGAATCTGGCCTTTACATATGAACCTGAGAAGGAAGTCCCTTTCTCGGCGGGAGTCATATATATCCCGTGTACGTTGGAGGAGGTAAGAAAGCCGGTACATATACATATCTCGGATGAAAACCTGAAATATGTACAGTACCACTATGCCCAAAAGGATCTTCCTCAGGCGGTAGTAGGAAACGAGGAATCTTCTGTCATCAGCCTTACCATAGATGAATACGGTGATGATGTTCTGGTGGAGTTTGATCTTGATGTTCTTACCCTTAATGGTATCAGGATAAAAGCAGGTACGAAGCATATACCGTACCCGGCGTACCGGGTGCCGGATGATACGGAAGAAGGCATATACAGCGTAAAAGCGGAGGTATTTGACCGCGGGGGCAATATAATATATACGGATGAGGCTTTTCTGGAAGTGACCGGAAGGCTGTACGGGCTTACTCTTTATAATATATCTTCTGACAGTTATGAGTGGAAGGGTGTATTTGAAGGACAGTATACCGGTTACGGAGTAGAAAACCTGCCGTTACTGGACGGAGATTCACCTAAGGTAAAAAACGCCGGGATGTTAAAAAGCGGTTATATATGGAGCTTTTACTTAAAAACTTCCGGCAGCAGAATGCAGCATGAACTTTCAGGCATCAGGATAATACCTGAGTTTTATCATATATCTGCGGACGGGACTAAAAAGCAAGTCGATATTTATTATCAGGGAGCCGGAGGAAAAGACGGGGAGAATATCCTGAAAGAAGGGAAAACACTCATCGCGGAGCGGGGAGTGAAAAGCATACAGCCTGAAGATGAAGGAACAGGAAGCAGTGAGATCGAAAGTGCAGACAGCAGTATCTGTGTATGGAGCTTCGAATACAGCTTACCCGATACCTGGTATTGTGTGGATACAGGCTTTGACCTTGACGGGTATCTTGATATATATGACGGATGTACATTTGATGAGCTTTTCTGGGAAAAGGAAGGTTACCTTGCGGTCTGCTTCCGGATAGAAGCTTTTGCGGAAGACGGCACGGTCATCATGTCATATTCCAACTTAGAGGAAAATGTTGAAGCAGGTATGTGCGATATGTGGGCAGCAGAAGATTATCAAACTGAAAAGTCCGATGTATACGGGACGGAATTTTTTTTGGATGAGGGCGATGTGATATTAGTCCGTCTCCCGGGTTCAACCATAAAAAAGGGGTCCGGTGTCCCGGACCCTCCGACAAATTCGAAAGAAGATAATATGATAAAACCGGGCGGGCTGCCTTATCTTTCCCTTCCCATGTAGAAGAGAGCGACAGTACCGGGGCCGGCATGTGAGCCGATGGTAGGTGATAAGTAGCTTATCATGAAGTTCTCATATCCGAATCTTTTCTTTATCTCATCCCTTACGAATTCGGCATCAGCGAGGCAGTCTCCGTGAGTGATACATATCATCTGGTTCTGATCGGCAGGCCTGAAGTTGCCTAAGTGTTCCTCCATCTGGTCCACTAAGGTGATGAGGGCCTTTTTTCTGCCTCTTACGTTCTTTACGGGGACAAGCTTTCCTTCGTTATCTACGTGAAGTACGGGCTTAACATTGAGCAGGGTACCGAATATCTTTACTGTCTTAGAGATACGGCCGCCTCTGTGGAGGTATGCCAGATCGTCTACTGTAAATGTGTGGCAGGTATGGAGCTTGTTCTCTTTGAGCCAGCTTATTATCTCATCCATGCTTTTGCCTGCTTTTTGAAGCTGCAATGCATACCATACGTAGAGTCCCTGTCCGCCTGATGCGGCGAGAGAGTCTATAACCTCTATCCTTGCTCCGGGGAACTCGGGGAGTACTTCCTTGGCTGCTACCTCAGAGTTGTTGTAAGCGGAACTTAATCCTGATGAGAATGCGATGTGGAGTACATCATATCCTTCAGAGAGCTGCTTACGGAATATCTCCTTGGACTTATCGGGATTGGTAGCGAAGGTTGATACTGTGGCACCGTTTCTCATACGGTTGAAGAAATCGGTGATCTCCAGTTCCAGATCATCACCGTAGGTGGTTCCGTCTACGATGTAGTGGAGCCTGTGAAGAACGAGTCCGTTTTCCTTTACGAACTCCTCGGGCAGATCTGCTGTCGTGTCAGTGGAAATGATAAATGGTCTTTTACTTTCCGACATTGTGTTTGCGTCGTATTAATTGATATTAATACGTTTTCCTTTCCAATACTATCACATTAAAACAGTATTAAATAATGAATGACTCTGTTTTAATCTCCAAAAGATGTAGTTTTTAAAACTACTTACATACTACCATATTGTATTATTTTCGTCAATTAAAAAAATATAAACTTTTGCTCTTTGACATTAAGATAAATATGTGATATGATAAATCAGTATGGGCTTAACAGCCCGACATATGAAATTTTCTTTAGTTTTTTGGAGGATACTATGAAGAGTAAAGGTTTTGCAAAATTACTTATCGCACTTATCTGTATCGGTGCCATCGCATTTATTTCGATACGCGGGTTCGGTACCGACAAGAGCGGAAGTGCCAGTGATGTTAAGCTCGGACTCGACCTCGCAGGCGGCGTAAGTATTACTTACCAGACCGTAAAAGAGGATCCTACTTCTGCAGAGATGAGCGATACGGTTTATAAGATGCAGAAGCGTGCCGAGGGCTTCAGTACAGAAGCTGAGGTTTATCCTGAGGGAGATAACAGGATCACTGTTGCCATCCCCGGTGTATCGAGCGCCGACGAGGTACTTAAGACACTTGGTGATGCAGGTAATATTTATTTTATATATGGTAAGAGTCCCGACGGTACAGTCAATATCGAGAGAGACCTTGACGGATCATACAAGCTTGCACGTCCTTTGGATGCCATCATTTCCGACGGCGGACTTGTAGTAGACGGTTCGGATATCTTAGACGCACAGCCCCAGATGTATCAGGATCAGATACAGGGCGTTCAGTATGTAGTCGATCTTACATTCAAATCAGAAGGAACCAAGAAGTTTGCCGATGCTACGGAGTATGCTTACAGCTACCGTTCGGCAGGTTCTTTAGAGAACATCATCGCTATCGTATATGACGGCGAGATCGTATCTGCACCCGGTGTATCTTCAGTTATCAGCGAAGGCCGTGCACAGATCATGGGACAGGCTAATTTTGACGAGAGCAATGTACTTGCTACCACGATCAGAGTCGGTGCCCTTCCTCTTGAACTTTCAGTATTAAGATATTATGTAGAAGGTGCTTCACTCGGTGAGAACGCACTTGATACTTCACTTATCGCAGGTCTCATCGGTATCGGTCTTATCATCCTGTTCATGATCATCATGTATCGTGTACCCGGTGTTGCCGCTTCACTTGCACTTGTATTCTACGTAGGCTTTATGGTTATCTGCCTCAACCTGTTTGAGGTTACACTTACACTTCCCGGTATCGCAGGTATCATCCTTTCCATCGGTATGGCGGTAGATGCGAATGTCATCATCTTCACACGTATCCAGGAAGAGCTCGGTACGGGAAAGACAGTACGTTCAAGTATCAAGATCGGTTTCAGCAAGGCTCTTTCAGCTATCGTTGACGGTAACGTTACTACCATCATCGCAGCTATCGTGCTTTACTTCTTAGGATCCGGTACAGTTAAGGGCTTTGCACAGACACTTGCCATCGGTATCATCCTTTCCATGATCACCGCATTGTTTGTGACCAAGTTCATACTTAATGCACTTGTTGACTTAGGTGCTGACAAGGTTGGCTGCTTCGGTGAGAAGAAGGGCTACAAGAAGATGCGCATCATCGAGAACTTCCCTAAGTTCGCGATTATTTCAGGTATTGTTATCTTAGCAGGTGCTGTTGCCATCATCGTTAACACCTGCACTATCGATGCTCCGTTCAACTACGGACTTGATTTCTCAGGCGGTACAGCTACTACCTTTACGGTAGACGGCGAGCTTCCTTCGGATATCAAGGAGAGCCTTGATCAGAAGATCACTGCACAGCTCGGACAGAGCGCAGTTATCTCACAGGAGAGAGGTTCATCTACCTTTACCGTTAGAACAAAAGAGCTTTCAACCGACGACAGGGCAAAGCTTACAAATATTATTACATCATCTTATAACGTAAATCAGGACAACATCACCACCGAGAGCGTAGGTGCTACAGTATCGGGAGAGATGAAGAAGGATGCACTCGTAGCCGTTATCGTAGCTACCATCTGTATGCTTATATACATCTGGTTCAGATTTAAGAACATAAGCTTCGGTCTGTCATCTGTTATCGCACTTCTGCATGACGTGCTCGTAGTTATTACCGTATATGCCATAGCTAAGGACATTATCTCGGTAGGTAACACCTTCATCGCATGTCTGCTTACCATTGTCGGATATTCGATCAACGCTACTATCGTTATCTTTGACCGTATCCGTGAGAACATGGCTGAGAAGCTTGACAAGGAAAGCGTTGCGGATGTCGTAAACAAGAGTATATCCCAGACATTTACCAGAAGTATCTACACCTCACTGACCACTCTTATCATGGTTGTGCTTCTTGCCATCCTCGGTGTATCATCAGTCAGAGAATTCGCTATCCCGCTTATGGCAGGTATCATAGCAGGCGGCTTCTCATCGGTATGCATTTCAGGCGGCATCTGGCATCTGTTCCAGAAGAAAAAGAAAAAGGCTGAATGATGGATTGTAACGAAAAATGGTCTGTTTGTAATAAAAAAGGCGATTTCGGTTTTATAATGAATACTTTCGGTGTGACCGCGTCCACCGCCAGACTTCTCATCAACAGGGATAAAACCACTGAAGAAGAGATAAGGGAATTCCTGTATCCGGATGAAGACAACCTTCATCCGGGTACTCTTATGAGAAATCTTAAGGAAGCGGCCGACATCATAGAAGAGAAGCTTTCGTCCCGCAAAAAGATCAGGATCATAGGTGATTATGACGCCGACGGTATCATGTCCACCTTTATCCTGTATGACGCATTAAAGAAACTGGGGGCGGAAGCTGATTTCTATATTCCGGACAGGATACGCGACGGCTACGGTATCAACGCGGATATGATAGTAAACGCTTCGGAGGACGGGATAGATACCGTGCTCACGTGCGATAACGGCATATCGGCCACGGATGCCGCAGATAAAGCAAAGGAAAGAGGCATCACTCTCATAGTGACCGATCATCATGAGCTGCCGGAAATACTCCCCGATGCAAGTGTCATAGTGGACCCTAAGCATCCGGAAGACACATACCCCTGTAAAGATATCTGCGGTGCAGTGGTAGCCGCCAAGCTTGCTGTCGAACTTTTAAACAGGGGTCTGACCCCTTCAGCACAGCAGAGTGATAAAGCGGATAGGTCAACTTATTACAGGTACATCGAATACATGGCTATTGCCACTATCTGCGATGTGGTTCCGTTACACAAAGAAAATAAGACGATCGCGTCGTTGGGACTTAAAAAACTTAACGAAAAATACCATTCCGCATCCTGCACTGATGACGGAAGCATAAACATGGGACTTAAGGCTCTTATAGACTTGTGTGATATAAAAGGAGTCATATCGGACCATACCGTGGGCTTCATTATCGGCCCCTGCCTCAATGCGACGGGAAGGCTTGACCTTGCAGGACGTGCCCTTCATATGCTTTTGGCAGAAGATCCGGCGCAAGCTCTAAAGTATGCCGGAGAATGCAGGGAACTGAACGAAGAGCGTAAATCCATGACCGTAAGCGAGACCGAGAAAGCACTTAACTTTCTCGAGGATGAAGCGGTATCGGACAGAGTGCTTGTAGTGGAGCTTCCTGACTGTCATGAGAGCCTGGCAGGCATCATAGCGGGACGCATAAGGGAAAAGTATATAAAGCCCGTATTTGTCCTTACAAAAGGCAAGGATATGATAAAAGGATCCGGACGTTCCATACCGGGCTACAATATGTTCGGGGAAATGCAGAAGTGCTCGGAGCTTTTCACTAAGTTCGGCGGTCATCCCATGGCTGCGGGACTGAGTCTCCCGGAAGAAAATGTAGCCGTGTTCAGGGAAAAGATAAATGCCTTATGTACGCTGACCGAAGAGGATATGAAGAAAAAAGTCCTCCTCGATGCGGCTGTGCCTATAAGCGCATTTGATGAAAAAAGCGTCGAGGAACTGCAGCTTTTTGCACCGTGCGGGCCCGAGAATCCCGCTCCGTTATTCGGCGACAGGAACAATAAAGTGGTGCGGATGAGGCGTATCGGTAAAAACAACAACTTCCTTAAAATGACCATGGAGGACAGCAAGGGCGTAAGATACAGCGCAGTCTGCTTTAAGGACGCCGATGAGGTGATCCTGGCGTTATCGGAAAAGTACGGCACCGCCCAGGTGGACCGGGCATTTGAGGGAAAGGACAACGATATAAGGCTCACCATAAGCTATGTGCCCGAGATCAACGAATATAACGGTATCCGCAGCATCCAGATGAAAATTCAGGGGATCCTGTATTAAAAGCATGTTGCCATGATCATCAAACGGTAACGATTGTCATCCTTAAGCGAAAGCGAAGGATCTTAGAATAAAATTGCGAGGAACAAAAAATGTCAGATCGTTCATACATCAAAGACAAAAAAAGAATAGTTATCAAGATCGGTTCATCATCACTGGTACATTCTGAAACAGGAGACCTGAACCTGGTCCGCATTGAAAAGCTTGTCCGTATAATCACGGACCAGTGTAACGAAGGAAAGGAAGTAGTGCTCGTATCCTCGGGAGCTATAGCTGTCGGGATCAAGGCATTGGGACTTTCCAAAAGACCGGACCATAAAGCGGGAGAGCAGGCATGTGCCGCAGTAGGCCAGGCAAGACTCATGATGGTATACCAGAAGCTGTTTGCGGAATACCTCCGCACCGCAGCACAGATACTTATGACCAAAAATACCATGATCGACCCCGAGAGCCGTCACAATGCGAGAAGCACATTTGATGAGCTTTTAAAGATGGGCGTGGTACCGATCGTTAATGAAAACGATACAGTATCTACGGACGAGATTGAATTCGGTGATAACGATACACTTTCCGCTATCGTTGCCGCACTTGTACATGCGGACCTGCTGATCCTTCTTACCGACAAAGACGGACTGTATACAGATGACCCCGGAAAAAATCCCGATGCAGAGTTCATAAATACCGTAGATGTGATCGATGAGAGGATACTTGCCATGGGTAAGGGTGCAGGCTCAAGCGTAGGTAAGGGCGGCATGTCCACCAAGATATCCGCAGCCCGTATCGCTACCGACTCCGGTGCGGATATGGTCATCACCAATGCGGACGATCTGAATAAATTAAACGATGTATTGGAAGGTAAGGATGTTGGAACACTGTTCAAGGCACACAAGAACATCGACTTCCACCTGATCAATTATATTTCCCAGTAAAAACATTACGGCAGCATCATCCGGAAAAATAAATGTCATACGGAACAAAATAATGTCATCCTGATTGTGGAGATGGATCTTTAAGATTCTTCTCTAAAGCTCAGGATGACATTTTTATTTTTTTATTTGCTTCTTGTCTTTGTAATTTTGATATTGAAATTATCCCGGAAAATATCTTGCAAGTTATCCGGAATTCATACCGGAAATAAAAAAAAGACCCCTAAAAATGAGGAGAAGCCCAACAGAGGGGGGAGGAGACTGTTGAGCTTAAAAGTTTATGAAAAAAATATTTTGAAAAACCCTAGAGGTTTTCTGCTTTTCACTGTAATCAATATAACATACGATTATGAACTGCGTATGTTAAAAATATGAATATTCCGTTAATAATTTGAATATTTTTTTGGAGCAGGTAAAAAAAAGGAATATTTATACAACTTTTTTTTACATTCAGCATTTTTGTGGTTGATAATATAAGGCAATTAGGCTATAATTATGAACAGTAAATACAATACCGGGGGAAAAAATGAACGGTTCTGAAATAAAAGATATCGGACTTGCGGAGTCCGGATTAAGAAAAATCGAATGGGTAAGACGTAACTGCCCGCTTCTGACACTGATCAAAAAAGATTTTGAAAAAGAACAGCCCTTCAAGGGTAAGAAGATAGCATTATCGGTACATCTTGAAGCTAAGACGGCATATCTTTGTGAGGTACTTAAAAGCGGCGGTGCCGAGATGTATATCACCGGCAGCAATCCGCTTTCCACACAGGATGACGTAGCTGCGGCTCTCTGTTCCGAAGGCATGGAGGTACATGCATGGCACGGTACCACTCCTGAAGAGTATGAGACACATCTTACACATGTACTTGAAAACAACTGCAATATCATCATTGATGACGGCGGTGACCTGGTACATAAGCTCCACACTGAAATGAAGGACAGGCTTTCCTTTGTTATCGGCGGCTGCGAAGAGACCACCACAGGTATCATAAGACTTAAGGCTATGGCTGAAAAGGGCGAGCTTCTTTTCCCCATGGTACTGGTAAATGACGCAGACTGCAAGCACCTGTTTGATAACAGATACGGTACAGGCCAGTCCGTATGGGATGGCATCAACAGGACCACGAACCTCATCGTGGCAGGCAAGACCGTAGTAGTAGCCGGATACGGCTGGTGCGGCAAGGGCGTAGCCATGAGGGCCAAGGGCTTCGGTGCAAAGGTTGTGGTTACCGAGGTTGATCCGGTACGTGCCATTGAGGCTGTTATGGACGGCTTTGAGGTAATGCCGATGAACGAGGCGGCAGCTTTAGGTGATTTCTTTGTTACGGTTACAGGCTGCAGCGGTGTCGTTACCGAAAAAGATTTCCTTAAGATGAAGGACGGAGCCATCTGCTGCAACGCAGGACACTTTGATGTAGAGGTCGATGTTGCAAGATTAAAAGAGATGGCAGTTGAATCAGCTCCCATGCGAAACAACATCATGGGATATAAGCTTTCTAACGGTAACTGGATATACATCCTTGCCGAAGGCAGGCTGGTGAACTTAGCAGCCGGCGACGGACATCCCGCAGAGATCATGGACATGAGTTTTGCCATCCAGGCTTTATCTGCCAGATATCTTGTTCAGAATGCAGGCAGTATCAGGGATATGCTTATCCGTGTGCCTGAGGACGTAGATAAGACCGTGGCATTGAAGAAGCTTGAAACATTGGGAAAGAAGATAGATGTTCTTACCGAAGAACAGAAAGCATATTTAAATCAGGGACTTTGATATAACGGTCATACCGGTATAGGAAAGGACAATCATGAATTTCAATAAATTACTGAGAACAATGCCGTTTGTACTTGCGGGACTCATTGTGATCCTGGTCGTACTGATCATCCTCGGCGGACTTGAAAGCAAGCCTGAGAATGATAATGCCGGTCAGAACGTAGCAGATGCGGGTACACCCACTAATGCACAGGATAAGCCTGTGGACTGGAAAAATGACGGTGTGGATATAAATCAGCCCGATAAAAACCAGACAGATAAAGATCCTGTGGCTACAAGCACACCTGACGATCCTCAGGGTGGAGACAACGTTGATGTTACACCGGAGCCTACTAAAGAGCCTGTGACCATACAGGACAACGAGTTCGGTTTCGTATTTACCGAGAAGTCCGATTTCGTAGATACAAAGGACGGCGTCAATCTCCGTGCCGGAGCTTCTACTGATACCGCTGTGGTAGCACATCTTGATAAGAGCAAAAGACTTGAACGTACCGGATACAATTCGGAATGGACCAGAGTCGTATACAATGACATGGAGTGCTATATAGCCACTTCGCTTATCGTAAGAAGTGTCGCTACCATAGATGAGGGGATCACACCTACTTCCGCACCTGTGGATGGAATTACATTTGATGCCAAATCGGATTATGTCGATACAAAGGACGGCGTAAACTTAAGAAAAGAGCCTTCGACGGAAAGTGACCTTGTTGCTCATCTTGAGAAGTCCGAAAGATTAAAACGTACAGGATATAATAAGGACTGGACCAGAGTCGAGTATAACGGAAAGACATGCTATCTTGCCACATTCCTCGTTACGGGAGTATCGGACAAGGCAGAGCGCGATCCTGTACCGGACGGTACTGAAAACGGTACCGGTACTGAGAACGGCACAGGTACTGAAAACGGTGAGAATACCGTGGCTCAGATAACATTTGAGGAAAAATCCGATTACGTCGATACCAAGGACAATATAAATATCAGAAAAGAGCCCTCAACAGAGAGCGAACGCGTGGCATATATCGAAAAGTCATTAAGACTTAAACGTACGGGATATAATAAGGACTGGACCAGAGTCGAATACGAAGGACAGACCTGTTATATCGCCACATATCTTATCACCGGGGTTTCGGACAAGGCGGAGCGTGAACCGGAAAACAACGGAACAGATACTGATGACGGAACCGGAAGCGGAAACGCTTCCGGTGGTATATTTTACGGCTCCGGTTCCGGCAAGCTCATATGCATAGATCCGGGACACCAGACCAAGGGCAACTACGATACCGAACCTGTAGCACCCGGTTCTTCGGAGAAAAAAGCAAAAGTATCATCCGGTACATCCGGTACATCGACAGGCATCCCCGAGTATAAGCTGAACCTGAACGTTGCCTTGCAGCTTAAGGATGAGCTTGTAAAACGCGGCTACAGGGTAGTCATGACCCGTAACCAGAATGATGTAAACATATCAAATATCGAAAGAGCGGGCATAGCAAACTCAAACAATGTAGATGCATTTGTCCGTATACATGCGAACGGCAGTGACAACAGTGCGGTAAGCGGTATAGAGACTATCTGCCAGACTAAAAACAATAAAGCCAACGGCGATATCTATTCCAAGTGCAGGAAACTTTCGGACACCGTACTTGAAGGCATGGTATCAGCCACAGGCGGCAAGAACCGCGGAGTATGGGAGACCGATACCATGAGCGGCATCAACTGGTCTGATGTACCCGTGACCATCGTCGAGATGGGATTTATGACCAATCCCGATGAGGATAAGAAGCTTGCTGATGCAGAGTACCAGAAAAAGATCGTTACAGGTATAGCTGACGGTATAGACAATTACTTTAAATAAGAGTACTGAAGAAAAAGAGGACTGTAAAATGAAATTTACAAAAATGCAGGGCTGCGGCAATGATTATGTATATATAAACTGTTTCGAAGAGGATCCGCAGAATCCCGAGGAACTTGCAATTAAGCTTTCTGACAGGCATTTCGGTATAGGCGGTGACGGAGTGATATTCATCAGACCTTCCAAGGTCGCCGACTGTATGATGGATATGTATAACTTAGACGGCTCACGCGGCAAGATGTGCGGAAACGGCATCAGATGCGTCGGAAAATATGCATATGACCACGGCATAGTCGATAAGACCGAGATCACGGTAGAGACACTTTCCGGTATTAAAACCCTGACCCTTTTCCCGGGAGATGACGGAAAGATTGAGAAAGTAAGAGTGGACATGGGTACCGCTGAGTTCAGGCCTGAGATGATCCCGCTTAATACAAAAGCATTGGCTGCCATCCCCGAAAGCAGTGCATTTAAAAACGGAGAGTGTGTTAAGAACATACCCGTGACCATTAAGGACAAAACCTTCGGATTTACTTTTGTATCCATGGGCAACCCCCATGCTGTCACATTCATAGATGACACAAAGACACTGGATATCGTTAAATACGGTCCGGAGGCTGAGGTACACGAACTTTTCCCTGAAAAGGCCAACATAGAGTTTATAAAAGTCAATGATGCTTCGCATATCGATATGCGCGTGTGGGAGAGGGGCTCGGGAGAGACCTTTGCCTGCGGTACCGGTGCATGTGCGGCAGTAGTTGCATGTGCCGAAAACGGCCTCACCGGGACAGATGTAGAGGTAACCCTTTTAGGCGGCAAGCTCTATATCAGCTACGATAAGGCGAGCGGCCGCGTCCTTATGACCGGTCCCGCAGTGGAAGTATTTTCGGGAGTTATCTGAGCATAAGATGTCATCCTGAGCGTATGCGAAGGATCTTACAGCCTTCCCCTCAAGGGGGAAGGTGTCACGCCAAAGGCGTGACGGATGAGGTGTAACAGCCAAAATAAAAGTAGTAACAGGAGCAAAAAGAAATGTCCGAGTTTGTAAAAAAGAATAAACGAGCTTTATTCTTTCCTTTACTGTTCAGTTTTATGGAAATCGCTTTCCATATCTATTATTACGGCAGAGTCGATATATATGTACTGTTTGCCGTATTGTTCGCATTTTCGTTCGGTTTTGCCGTATCGGCGCTTACAGGCTTTTTCAGCAGGATAGCAAATATCATCATAGCCTGGATAGCCACATTGTTCGTAGCGATATTCTGCAGCCTGCAGATGGTATACGGACATATATTCACAAGGTTCATCCCGTTAAGTTCCGTAGCTGAAAACGCAGGGGATGCCACCGAGTTCTGGAAACAGGCTGTACACGGTATCATCGACTGTATCCCCGGGCTTATCTTTGTACTCATAATCCCCATTGTACTTCTGGCCATCATGATCAGAAAAGACTTTATCTGCAGCGGCACGGAAGAGAAGAAGCAGAGCTTTATATATCAGGGCATATGCTTAGGGGTAGGTATCGTATTCTATATCATAGCTGTGCTTGTACTCCCTGCAGCAGGTAAGGAGAACTTCTCAGCATATGACCTTTACCATAATGACTTCATGCTTGACTTGGGTATCGAGAGACTCGGTGTCATCACCGGTACCAGAAAAGATATCAATAACTTCCTGTTCGGTGACAGCGAGGAGATCAATATCGAGGACACTACAGATCTTTCAAGCCTTGTGATAGAGCCCGTTGTGACAGCTACACCCACGCCTCCCGTTATCCCTACGGAGGCACCGACAGATCCTGATAAGAACAACCGGGGTACGGAAGACGGAGCTACACCCATACCTACGGCTACACCTCTTCCCACACCTACACCCATTGATACATCACCCAACGTTCTTGATATAGATTTCGAAGCTTTGGCCGAGACGGAAAAGAACAGCGAGATTAAAGCCATCCATAAGTACATGGCTGAAGCACAGCCTACAAAGAAAAACGAATATACGGGAATGTTTAAGGGCTATAACCTGATATATCTTGTATGCGAAGGCTTTTCACCCTGGGCTATAGATGAAAATGTCACACCTACCCTGTACAAGCTTACACATGAGGGCTTTGTATTTACCAACTTCTATACACCCATCTGGTACACCAGTACCAGTGACGGCGAGTATGTGGCGCTTCAGGGGCTTATTCCCTACAGTGCGAACAGCTTCAAGCGTTCCAAGAACAATGCGCTGCCCATGTGCTTCGGCTGGCAGTTCTTAAAACTCGGATACACCAGCAGGGCATATCATGCACATACAGCCACATATTATGGCAGAAATGAGACACATCCCAACTTAGGCTATGAATTTAAGGCCAAGAACGCGGGACTTAAGATCACGAACGTATGGCCCGAATCGGACCTTGAGATGATACAGAATTCGCTTCCCGATTATATCGATGATGAACATTTCCATGTTTATTACATGACGGTATCGGGACATATGGAGTACACCTTCTCGGGCAATACCCAGGCGTCCCACAATAAGGATGCGGTAAAGGATCTTCCTTATTCATCCAATGCAAAGGCATATATCGCCTGCAACAAGGAGCTTGATAAAGCATTGGAGTACCTTATAGCCGAGCTTGAGGCAAAGGGCATCGCCGATAAGACAGTCATAGCATTCTCAGCCGACCATTATCCTTACGGCTTGGAGAAAGAGTGCATAGACGAGCTGGCAGGACACGAGGTGGAAAAGGAATTCGAGCTTTACAAGAACTGCGGAGTTATCTGGTCAGCATCGATAAAGGAGCCCATCGTCATTGACAAACCCTGCTCAAGCCTTGACCTTGTACCCACATTGTCAAACCTGTTCGGACTTGAGTATGATTCAAGACTCCTTATGGGTACGGATATACTTTCCGATTCACCCGCCCTTGTCATTTTCTCGGATAAGAGCTTTATCACCGATTACTGCATGTATAACGTAAACAACGGCAAGACTACCATGTTAAAGGACGTACAGCTTCCTGATAATTACATATCAAATGTAATGGCGGTGGTAAAAAATAAGTTCAATATTTCAAAGAGCATCCTGCTCAACAACTATTACAAGAGCATTATGGATTATATCCCGAATGTGGTGACGGAAAGGCCGCATTACCCGAAGTCAGAATAAATAAGTTGCAAAATAATAAAAAACGTTGTAGTATAGATAAAGGAGACTAACAGACACACCTACAGAAAGGGCAGGTATTTTATGCAGGAGAAGAGAAGAGACAAGAGGCTTCCCGTGTTCTCGATGAAGCTCGAGATCAGTTCCCTCTTTAAACAGGATAACGAGGTGATCAAAAACCTTGATGCGCCGATAGAGGTTCAGAACGTATCTAAAGGCGGCATTGGCTTTTCATCGAAGACCGATATACCTCTGGGGTATTATTTCAATGCATGCATACAGATGGGGCATGACGATGCCAAGCTTTACTGTGTGGTAAAGATCATCAGACGTGAGATAGGAAAAGACGGCACGATATTCTACGGATGTGAAATGGTAGGACTTGCGCCCGTATTTGTTTCGCTGTTTGACGAGTATGAGAGTGAACTTAGCGAGAGCGATCTGCTTTGATATGTTTTGTTTGAAAGGCATAAATAAAACCGTCCGGAAAACCGGACGGTTTTTTGTTACAACCTTTTTTCTAATATTTCTTTTATAAATATATTTATAAATAAAGCTATTAGTCCATTCGATTATAACCTGGGGTGCCGTTATCAGCACTTAGTTACGTTTGCAGCCTGAGGTCCCTTCTCGCCGTCAACTACATCGAAAGTAACTGCCTGACCCTCGTCAAGTGACTTGTAACCTTCCATGTTCAGTGCTGAGAAATGAACAAATACATCATTGCCTTCTTCATCAGAGATGAATCCGTAACCCTTCTTGGAATTGAACCACTTTACAGTTCCCTTTTTCATTATACTGCCTCCAAAAAAAATATAAATATAGATGTTACTATAACATCCTTTATAACTGTACCACAATAATGCGAAAAAGTCAAAATAAATTTACGTTTTTTTAAGAAATATTTGAGAAATTTGCATTTTTTTGATATAATTAACACGGTTTATGGGTTTCAATGTATTTATATCATAAATAATTGTAAGAAACAACCCGTTTTTTATAAAGAACAGAGGAGATACGGCATGGGAAAATTCAAGTCGGGATTTGTGGCCCTGATAGGTAGGACAAATGTAGGAAAATCAACACTTATGAACAGGCTTATAGGACAGAAGATAGCCATCACGTCCAATAAGCCACAGACCACCAGGACCAAGATACGTACTATACTTACGACAGAAGAAGGACAGGCTGTATTTCTTGACACTCCGGGCATACATAAGGCTAAGACCAAGCTCGGGGAATATATGGTAACCACAGCCGAGCGTACCGTAGCTGAAGCGGATCTGATCCTCTGGCTCATAGAGCCCTCGGACTACATAGGAACGGGTGACAGGCACATCGCGGAGATGCTCGGGAAAAAGAACGGAGCCGGGACGGATGATAAGACCGGATATCAGGGTAAGGATGCCGGAAACAGTGACGGGCGCGTAAGTGACGCCGGGAATGAGGATGAAAACAGGAGCATAATAGCAGGGATACCCAAGGTGCTTGTTATAAATAAGACCGACACAATCTCCAGGGAAGAGCTGGCTAAGCTGATAGAAAGATATAAGGACCTGTGTGATTTCGACGAGATAGTGCCCATCAGTGCGTTAAAGGGTTATAATGAGGATGTGCTGAAAAAGATCATCTTCAAGCTCCTGCCCGAAGGCCCCATGTACTATGATGAGGACGAACTTACCGACCAGCCCGAGCGTCAGATAGTGGCAGAGCTGATCCGTGAAAAAGCATTAAGGATGCTGAGCGACGAAATACCGCACGGTATAGCGGTCGGCATAGAAAAGATGAAAGAGAGGCCTGCATTAAGCAACAGTGAAATACCGTTTTACGACATAGAAGCCTCGATAGTATGCGAAAGGGAATCCCATAAGGGCATAATCATAGGAAAACAGGGTGCCATGCTGAAAAAGATCGGTACCGCAGCCCGTATTGAAGCTGAGTCACTCTTAGGCTGCAGGATAAACATGAAGCTGTTCGTAAAGGTTAAAAAGGACTGGAGGGACAGTGCCTTTCTGCTCCGTAACTACGGTTTCGCAGACAAGGCTGATGACTGAAAAAGGAAAGTAGAATGACAGGAGAAATAAAACTTACCGGCATAGTGCTAGGCTCCGTGCCGATGGGGGACTATGACAGGCGGATAAGCCTGCTCACCGTCGAAAAAGGCCGTATCTCGGCCTTTGCCAAAGGAGCGCGGCGCCCCATGTCGGCATTAAGGGCGGCCAGCCGGCTGTTCACATATGCGACCTTCACCGTATATGCCTGGAGGGATTCATACTCGGTGACAAATTGTGAGAACCCGGTCTATTTTGATGAGATCACGATGGACCCGGAAAAAACATATTACGGGATGTATTTCTGTGAGCTCCTTGAGTATTTCACCCGTGAAAACTCTGACGAAAAGGAACAGGTGAAGCTCTTGTTTACGGCCATGAAAGCGCTCATAAAAGGGCATATACCGCTTCCTCTCATAAGGAGAATATTTGAACTGAGAGCCCTGGCCAATTACGGAGAAGCACCGAACGTATTTGAATGCTCCGTATGCAGGAAAAAAGAAGATGTAAAGGAATGGGTATTTGATATCGGCAGGGGAGTCATAAGCTGCGCTGACTGCGCAAGAGCAGGAGGAGCGGGACAGGCTGAAGGTTTTAAGAGTGATGTTATAAAGATGTCCGAGACCGTCAGATACACCATGCATTATGTCATCACATCGCAGTATAAATCACTGTTTAGTTTTAACCTGAGTCCTGAGGTTTTGGCTGTTTTTGAAAAGGCAGTCGGACAGTATTTGAAAATTCATGTCGACAAGCCGTTAAAAACACTTGAATTACTTGACGGAGTTGATTATAATGTGTAACAATAGGATTATATGCGGATATATACGCTTGAAAGCACAGCGCAAGCCGGACGGTTTATGAGTGTATTTGTACAGACGGCATATAATCCGTGTAAATAACCTGACTGATATCAGTCAGATACAAAACCAACAGGAGGTATTATCATGGAATCTTTAAAAAAGTATGTAGCTGAATTTATCGGAACATTTGTACTTGTTCTCTGTGCCTGCGGCGTTGCTGCAGTGACCGGATGTAAAGTACCCGAGGCAGGTTATGTAGCAACCGCACTTGCATTCGGACTTGTTATCGTAGCTATGGCATATTCCATAGGAAACGTATCCGGCTGCCATATCAATCCCGCAGTATCCATCGCCATGTTAGTAAGCGGCAAGATTACGTTGAAGGACTTTGCAGGCTATCTTGTAGCTCAGTTCTTAGGCGCTATCGCAGGTGCTGCAGTACTCATGGGTATAGTAGGAAAGGAGACTGGTCTCGGTACCAACGGTCTTTATAAAGGAGACGCAGGTATTTCATTTGTTATAGAAATCATATTGACATTTGTCTTCGTTATTGCTATACTCGGCGTTACATCCAAGACAGAAAACGGAAACGTAGCAGGAATCGTTATAGGTCTCGCACTTGTGCTTGTACACCTTATCGGAATCCCGCTTACCGGCACCAGCGTTAATCCTGCAAGAAGCTTCGGACCTGCTATCTTCGTAGGCGGCGACGCTCTTACAAACGTATGGGTATTTGTACTCGCTCCTTTAGTAGGCGGCATCCTTGCAGCCATCGTGTACAAATTCCTCGATCCTTCAAAGAAGAAATAATAAAAGAAAAGTAATAGAAAAGAGGACTTTCAAATGGAAAAGACAATGGACAAGATCGTAGCACTGGCAAAAGCAAGAGGCTTTGTATATCCCGGATCTGAGATCTACGGCGGCCTTGCAAATACCTGGGACTACGGCAACCTGGGCGTTGAGCTTAAGAACAATGTTAAAAAAGCATGGTGGAAGAAGTTCATCCAGGAAAACAAGTACAATGTAGGTGTGGACTGTGCCATCCTCATGAACCCTCAGACATGGGTTGCTTCAGGACATTTAGGCGGATTCTCGGATCCCCTTATGGACTGTAAAGAGTGCCACGAAAGATTCAGAGCAGACAAGCTCATCGAAGATTTTGCAGAAGAAAAAGGCATCACTCTTGACGGCAGCGTAGACGGCTGGTCACAGGAAAAGATGAAGAATTTCATCGAAGAGAACAAGATTCCCTGCCCTACATGCGGAAAGCATAATTTCACCGATATCCGTCAGTTCAACCTCATGTTCAAGACCTTCCAGGGTGTAACAGAGGATGCGAAGAACACGGTATACTTAAGACCTGAGACAGCACAGGGTATATTCGTTAACTTCAAGAACGTACAGCGTACATCAAGGAAAAAGCTTCCTTTCGGTATCGGCCAGATAGGAAAGTCCTTCAGAAATGAGATAACACCCGGTAACTTCACATTCAGAACCAGAGAGTTCGAGCAGATGGAGCTTGAGTTCTTCTGCGAGCCCGGTACAGACCTTGAGTGGTTCCGGTACTGGAGAGGCTTCTGCCGTGACTGGCTGCTCTCACTTGGGATCAAGGAAGACGAGATGAGGCTTCGTGACCATAGTCCCGAAGAGCTTTGCTTCTACTCTAAAGGCACCACAGATATCGAGTTCTTATTCCCGTTCGGCTGGGGCGAGCTCTGGGGTATCGCAGACAGAACAGACTACGACCTTACACAGCATCAGAACCTTTCTAAGGAAGACCTTACTTACTTTGATGAGGAAAAGAATGCACGTTTCGTTCCTTACGTAGTAGAGCCTTCACTCGGTGCTGACCGTGTAACACTTGCATTCCTCTGTGCAGCATATGACGAGGAAGAGCTTGAGGGCGGAGATGTACGTACAGTACTTCATTTCCATCCCGCACTTGCACCCGTTAAGGTTGGTGTGCTTCCTCTTTCCAAGAAGCTCAATGAGGGTGCTGAGAAGGTATTTGACGAACTTAGCAAATACTGGAACTGCGAATTCGATGACAGAGGCACCATCGGTAAGCGTTACAGACGTCTCGATGAGATCGGAACACCCTGGTGTGTTACCTACGATTTCGATTCAGAGACAGACGGCTGCGTAACCGTACGTGACAGAGACACCATGCAGCAGGAGAGGATCGCAATAGCAGACCTTAAGGCTTACTTCGAAAAGAAAATGGAATTCTAAGTTACTATCCACGGCGTGTGACAAGGGGACGGTTCTCTTGTCACACTTTTTTTATGACGGACTCATATGATCTGACCATGTAAGAACCACTTTCGCTTCGCAGGGATATTTATATGCGCTGCTCGCTTTATGTTCTTACATGGTCGGATCATACAAGTCCTGAGTATGACATGAGTGTGACAGGAGAACCGTCCTCTTGTCACACTAAATACAAACAACTCTGAAAAAATTTCCCCTAATTTTCAAAAAATATATTTATTTTTTTGCAAAAGTGTGCTATAATAACTCACGGAAAATTGCAGGCATAGTAAGTGTTTCTCTCACACGGACATTTGTCCGTTGAGGGTTTGGGTTACTACGCTTCATTTTGCGTTTTTTAGTCTGCAATAAAAATATCACAGGAGGATATATTTTAATGAAGAAATGGGTATATTTATTTACCGAAGGCGACGCTACCATGAGAAATCTCTTGGGCGGCAAGGGCGCTAACCTTGCAGAAATGACCAAAATCGGACTTCCCGTACCTCAGGGCTTCACCATTACCACAGAAGCATGTACACAGTATTATGAGGATGACCGTCAGATCAACGACGAGATCATGGGACAGATTATGGAATATGTCGCAAAGATGGAAGAGATCAACGGCAAGAAGTTCGGAGATCTTCAGAATCCTCTATTAGTATCAGTTCGTTCAGGTGCCCGCGCATCCATGCCCGGTATGATGGATACCATTCTTAACCTCGGACTTAACGACGACGTAGTTGCAGCTATGATCAAGGGCAACCCCGATCCTAAGTTTGAGCGTTTCGTTTATGATTCATATAGACGTTTCATCCAGATGTTCTCTGACGTAGTTATGGAAGTCGGAAAGAAGTATTTCGAGCAGCTCATCGACAAGATGAAGGAAGAAAAAGGCGTTAAGTTCGATGTAGACTTGACAGCAGCTGACCTTAAGGAACTCGCTACACAGTTCAAGGCTGAGTACAAGAACCAGTTAGGTACAGATTTCCCTTCAGATCCCGTTGTACAGTTAAAAGAAGCTATCCGCGCCGTATTCCGTTCATGGGATAACCCCAGAGCTAACGTATACCGCCGTGATAATGATATCCCTTATTCATGGGGTACAGCAGTTAACGTAATGCCCATGGTATTCGGTAACCTCAACAATGAGTCCGGTACCGGTGTTGCATTCACCCGTGATCCCGCTACTGGCGAGAAGAAGCTTATGGGTGAGTTCCTTGTAAACGCACAGGGCGAGGACGTAGTAGCAGGTGTTCGTACACCTATGCCTATCACCCAGATGGAAGAGCAGTTCCCCGATGCATATAAGCAGTTCGTACAGGTATGTGAGACACTTGAAAATCACTACCATGACATGCAGGATATGGAGTTCACTGTTGAGAACAAGAAGCTCTACATGCTCCAGTGCCGTAACGGTAAGAGAACAGCTCAGGCAGCTCTTAAGATCGCTTGTGATTTAGTAGATGAAGGCATGAAGACCGAGGCAGAGGCAGTAGCCATGATCGATCCCCGTAACCTTGACACACTTCTTCATCCGCAGTTCGATGTAAAGGCATTAAAGGAAAACACACCTCTCGGCAAGGGCCTTGGCGCTTCACCCGGAGCAGCTTGCGGCCAGGTAGTATTTACAGCAGATGACGCCGAGAAGTGGGCAGCAAACGGCAAGAAGGTAGTACTTGTACGTCTTGAGACCTCACCTGAGGATATCACCGGTATGAAGGCTGCACAGGGTATCCTTACAGTACGTGGCGGTATGACCAGCCATGCAGCAGTAGTAGCACGTGGTATGGGTAAGTGTTGTGTATCAGGCTGCGGCGATATCAACATGGATGAAGAGAACAAGCAGTTCACATTAGCTGGCAAGCTCTTCAAAGAGGGAGATGAGATCTCCATCGACGGTACCACAGGTAATATCTATGACGGTATCATCAAGACAGTAGATGCATCCATCGCAGGCGAGTTCGGACGCATCATGGCTTGGGCAGATAAATACAGAAGACTTAAAGTAAGAACCAACGCAGACACACCTCAGGATGCAAAGAAGGCACGTGAGCTCGGAGCAGAAGGCATCGGCCTTTGCCGTACAGAGCATATGTTCTTCGAAGCAGACAGAATAGCAGCATTCAGAGAGATGATCTGTTCCGATACAGCTGAGGAAAGAGAGAAGGCACTCGACAAGATCCTTCCTTATCAGCAGGGCGACTTTGAAAAGCTTTACGAAGCACTTGAGGGATGTCCCGTATGTATCAGATTCCTTGATCCCCCTCTTCATGAGTTCGTACCTACAGAAGAAGCAGATATCAAGAAACTTGCAGAAGCACAGGGCAAGCCCGTAGAAGAGATCAAGGCATTTATCAATGCACTTCATGAGTTCAACCCCATGATGGGACATCGTGGATGCCGTCTTGCAGTTACATATCCTGAGATCGCAAAGATGCAGACCAAGGCAGTTATCCGTGCAGCTATCAACACCAAGAAGGCACATCCTGACTGGACAGTTGAGCCCGAGATCATGATCCCTCTTGTATCAGAAGCATTAGAGCTTAAGTACGTTAAGAAGTTCGTAGTAGAGACCGCAGATGCAGAAATTGCAGCAGCAGGCATAGATCTTAAGTACCAGGTAGGTACCATGATCGAAATCCCCAGAGCAGCACTTACAGCAGACGTTATCGCAAAAGACGCTGACTTCTTCTGCTTCGGTACCAACGACCTTACACAGATGACCTACGGCTTCTCAAGAGATGATGCAGGTAAGTTCTTAACAGCTTACTATGATGCAAAGATCTTAGAGAACGATCCTTTTGCAAAGCTTGACCAGGTAGGTGTAGGAAAGCTCATGAAGCTCGCTATCGAGCTCGGAAAGCCTGTAAATCCTAATCTCCACATCGGTATCTGCGGTGAGCACGGTGGAGATCCTTCATCTGTAGAGTTCTGCCACAAGATCGGACTTGATTATGTATCATGTTCACCTTTCCGTGTACCGATCGCAAGGTTAGCAGCAGCCCAGGCTGCAATCAATGATAGGTAGGGCTATCGTTAGGGTAACCGTTACGGAAAATCGATAAAAACAACAAAACCTCACTTTGACAGTAAATGAACAGGTACTGTAGAAAATGAGTATAACCTGAGTTTTATACTTGGGTTATACTTTTTTTGTTGTAAAAAACCATTTTTATTCCAAAAAAGAACCAAATATTCCGCCTGGCAGGTATTTTTATCGTACATAGCAGCTGCTACAATAGAGGCATAAGAGTCCTAGATTGCAAAATTAAACCCGTTCTGTGACCTCCGGAAATCGTATATTTTATCTAGTTTACTATTGCAATGACTTCTGTTAGACTACTAACCATCGATCACTAGCTGCTAGATAGGAGTTAGTTTGAATTACTATAGAAAATATGGTCAGATGGATCTGACGGAAAGACTTGCTATTGAAACAGGACTGTGTAGGGGAGAATCATTCAAAAAGATTGCCAAACTGTTACGCAGACATCCATCAACAGTTGCTCATGAGGTGATGGAAAACAGAACATTTATAGAGGGAACGTATTTTTCTGGGAAAGACTGTAAATGGGCAAGACAATGCAGAGAAACAGGACTTTGTGATGGAAATTCAGATGTTTGCGGTCACCTATGCCGTTTATGCAGGGGATATGACTGCAGAAAGATTTGTGCAAGATATGTATCAGTAGCATGTCATAAGCACGAGAAGCCACCGTATGTATGTAATACCTGCAAGGATAGGAAATTGTGTATAAAGGACAAATACATCTATACTGCACAGTATGCAGACGCTGCAGTTTCAAGAAGACGTTCAGAAAGTCGCAAGGGAATAAGGCTTACAGATGAACAAAGAACTTTTGTAGACGAACTGGTAACCAGGCTTGTTAAAAAAGGACAGCCTCTTACACATATTTATGCAGAGCATGAGGATGAAATGCCTATTTCGTTAAGGAGCCTGTACAATTACATTGATGCTGGTGAATTAACCATAAAGAATATCGATCTCCGGCGTAAGACCGGTTATAAACCTAGGAGAAAAAAAGTCAAAGATCTCGCTAAGGGTTTTGCTGATCAAGAGTATAGGATAGGCCATACTTATGAAGATTTTGAGTCGTTTATGAAGTATTCTGCTGTAGATGTGGTTGAGATGGATACAGTAAAAGGAGTTCGTGAGCGTGGCAAAAGGCTGTTAACCATGATCTTTCAGAAAAACTCCATAATGCTGATGTTTCTAATGCCTGATGGGAAAGCGGAATCAGTCAAAAGAGTCTTTGATTATCTTGAAAGAGGACTTGGGTTAGAATGCTTTATGAGGCTGTTTCCGGTATTCCTTACAGATAACGGTGGTGAGTTTAAGAAGGTTGATGATTTAGAACTTACATCTGATTATGTATTTAGAACGAATGTGTATTACCGTGATCCTATGGCATCATGGCAGAAGCCCCACATAGAGAAGAATCATGAGTATATAAGGTATGTGATTCGAAGGGGCAGAAGTTTGAATCCGTATACTCAGGAGGATATGACGCTCCTTATGAATCACATCAACAGTACACGTAGGGTTAGTCTTGGAAATAAGGCTCCATATGAGCTTATTAACGAAGAGGACAAGGATATGATGGCATTATGGCATCTATTAAAAATGGACCTCATCCCGCCCGATGAAGTCCACTTAATGCCTGACCTGTTCGTGAAGAACAAGTAAACAAATATTTTGAATGCAGAAAGTGATCGATTTGTCAATAGGGGTAATCAGACGGGTCGTGTTTTCTTTTGCATAAGTAGTACCGAGTCGTCTGTTTGCCATGCCAGAAATGATTACATGATGCATTCAGATGTACGTATTATAACACATCTTGAAGAAAAATGCACGCTATATAACGCACATTTTTGCCTCAAAAATCGATTTTATGTTAATGGTCGATATTTTGGTCAAGATTGAGTTTTTCATTCAAGGGAGGCATAAGAGTACATCATGAAGTTTGTATAGGGGGTGATTAAGTTATGACGGTAATTAAGAGCGAAAAGGACATATATAAGGATTTACTGCCTCAATTGGACAAGATAAACTTCAAACAGATTCTGTGGGGCGAAGATCTGGTCAACTATAAGCTTGTCATTTATCCCCAAAGGATAACAGATATACCATATTATAAAAAAATCAGTAAAAATATGGTAAGCATAGGCATTGTATATATCAATCCGGGTGCTAACCAAAAAGTCAAACCAATATCCGTAATGCTTAACTGGAGCGATAGGGAGATATATATTGAGAGAAATACGCTTAATAAAGTATGGAAGTATCTCCGGACGAGCGTCCAACGTGGGATTGATATGGCAACTGTCAATAGAAAGTTCATAAGAATAATTACTCCTGAAGATATCTTAGTAACAAAATACATAAAAATGACAAAAACTGACTTTAATAAAATGTTCCACCTGCCAGAAAAAGGAAGAATGAATAATGTGAGCGGATCGGATCCTGAAAAAGATTATATATACTATTACACAAGGGATGGGAAAGAATATCACGACAAAGACTGCGAGGAAATAAGAAATATGACGCCAGAAACAGTCTGTACCGCTAAAAGAATCCCTATAGGAATAATACCATGTCCTAAGTGTCGAAAAATGCTCTATCTCAGAGAATTATGCAAACCTTTTTATAGCGATATGAAGGATGTTGACAGGATACTGACAAGGGGAAAGATAGATGAAAAACAAGTAAAAAAGCTGATAAACAGCTATGGAATGAGAATGCATACAGATATTGATGGCAATCTTATAGTGCTGTGTAATGAGGATGTATGGAAAATTGAAGGTCTAGAACATGGATCATTTAGCCTATGGCATAATAATTATGTCAGAACCGGACAAAGTGATAGAAAAAAGACTTCGGGATACCATATTCATGAAATAAGAAAAACTACTCTCGAAGGAATTCTTAAATATATAAGTGGATATAGCTTTGAAAAACACCTTGAAGCTGAAAATTTAAAATAATATGAAACTACAGTAAATACCTTTTAAGCGCACGGAGGAAATATATATGAGGAGATTAAAATATTGGATAAAGAGAATGTTAGATGGAAATAACAAATATTGCACCAGTTGTTGCCTCACATGCCCGTATTTTAATAGATGCAGGCGTGATGGCTTCAAAAAATAACTACGTACTATAAAGTTCCCACCGAAAATGCCGATATATACTCTATATATGGGTATGCTACAGACAGAATATATATCGGAGGTGGATTATGCCAAAAGGAAAAGGACAAAAGCTGAAACTGTACTACTTAAGCAGGATAATGAGAGAGAAGACCGATGACGAGCACGGACTTACCATAAAAGAAATGCAGATGCGGCTTGCAAAGCATGACTGTACCGCAGATCGTAAGAGCCTGTATGATGATCTGGAGGCTCTTAATGTCATGGGGCTTGAAATTATAGGTGAACAGAAAGGCGGCAGTTATGAGTATCATGTAGGACAGAAGGAGTTTGACGTAGCGGAACTGAAGCTCCTGGTAGATGCAGTCCAGTCATCGAAGTTTATAACCGAGAGGAAATCAAATGACCTTATAAAGAAGCTTACTGCCTTGGCAAGCGATTATGAAGCAGAACAGCTCAAGCGTCAGGTAGTAGTGCAGGGACGTGTCAAGAACATGAACGAGAGCATCTATTATGTGGTAGATGATATCCATCGTGCCATAAGCGGGAACTGCCAGATAATGTTTGAGTACATGCAGTGGAACCTCAAGAAGCAGCTGGAGCCCAAGAGAAAGGAACCTTACCGCGTAAGTCCCTGGGCACTTATCTGGGCAGAAGAGAACTATTACCTTGTCGCCTATGATGAGGCTGAAGATAAAATAAAGCATTTCCGAGTTGACAAGATGAAGAGCATTTCAGTTCTTCAGGAGAAAAGGAAGGGCAAGAACAAATTCGACGAATCCGGGCTTGCGGCATATTCTACCATAAACTTTGGTATGTTCGGCGGAGAAGAAAGAGATGTCAAGATAGAGTTCAAGAACGAGATGGTCGGCGTGATTATAGACCGTTTTGGTAAAAATATAATGATCCATCCCTCAGAAAAGGACGGTTGGTCACATACAACCGTGAAAGTCGCTATCAGCAGGCACTTCTTTGGGTGGATATTTGCTTTGGGGACGGATGTGGCTATCACGGGACCGGTAGATGTTGTTAAAATGTTTGGAAAAGAAATAGATGATAGGATAATGCGACTAAAAAGAAAAAAATGATTCTCCTGACCATTAGTTTTTAACTTTAGTTTGACGGAAATGACACTATTTTTAAAATAATGCAAATATATAATATATACTTGCATAAATTTAAAAAATGTTGTAATATATATTCAAACATTGTGCTTAATGGCTAAAGGAGAGATATATATGAAAAATGAAACTAAGAGAGACCGGTTTGTTAGA
>JAEEGK010000273.1_pt1 | contig 129081 bp, 118 predicted proteins | sample 8958771 | NCBI WGS metagenome assembly JAEEGK01 (sample SAMN16246547, study PRJNA631951) | gut metagenome | biome: gut microbiome; feature: rumen; material: SC-attached | host: Bos | place: Iran: Karaj | collected 2018-10 | reverse complement strand
AGCCAGGAGAGCGTAAATTAAATAAAAAGACGCCCAGTGCTACCGAGTAGTGGGATTAACGTCATTCCTTTACCGTTAGGTCTTAGCAGGTGAAGGAATGGCGTATTTTAATATAAGGAGGCTTTTTAATGAGAAATTATCGATACCCCAAATTGTTTGTGTGTTGCTTATTGTAATTGGTATTGTTGGATTAAAACTGTTGACAAGGGAATAAAATTCTATGATGGCTTCAAGTAATTGGAGCTATTTTTTGTTGTAATTATTGTTGATTATTACCCTTAATTCTAAATATTGATAATTATAGTAAAATAATTTAAAAGAATTATATCAATACTATTGAAGTTTTAAATGAAATATGAGAGAATATTGATTGCGCGCAAGAGAAAATAAAAAATGACTTAAATTAACGGACATCAAGGGAGAACAATTCGTTATCGAGGGAGGATAAGAATGATGAAAAAAAGAAATCTTTTCGTACTTGCTATTATGATGGGAATTACAGCAGGTACAATCGGAGCAACTACAATTGATTCAGAGGCTAAGACTATCACAGTCGCACAGGATGCTTCACAGGTAACTTATGGCACACTTACAGCTGAGCAGAAGGAAATTATTGCTACACTGTTTGATGCTGATTACTATGCATATACTAACTATGATGTAGTTGAGGCTCTTGGAACAGACTATGATGCCTTATTCAATCATTTCTGTGATTGCGGTATTTGGGAAGGCCGTAAGGGATGGCCAGATTTTGATCCATCAGCATACGCTAGTGCATATCCACAGCTCAAGGAGGCTTATGGTACCAATATCCTTGCATACTATTTAGATTACTATAACACTGGTATTGCAGAGGGTAGATATCTCACAACAGTTGAGAAGTGTGAGGAGAATGGAGTTCAGGTTCAGTCATTATTTGGTGAGTGGCAGTTCCTTGATGTAAATATTTATCAGGCAGCTAGTTATCTTAGCAGTTCTAATGGTGACAGCAGCAATGGCGGCGGTGGAGCAGCTGTAGTAAATACAGGAGATGGTAATACAGCAGTTGTTGTAAACGCAGAGGATACAGAAACAATTGCACTTGTTGAAAAGTGTAAAGGATTAAACTATGCTGGCACTATTAAAGTTGGTGACGACTACTTTTATATTTTAATTGCTAAAACAGAGCCAGGTTATGATGTTTATAAAGAAATTCCTACTGATAATTATAATTATGCCTCAGAAATGAATCCACAGTCTTCAAAGTTTGTATTTCTTGATTCTACATATGCTAAGGATGAGAATGGAAACTTAGATCCATCAAAGGTGGTAGCTAATTATAAGGAAATTGATGTAATTTCTTATTGTGCAGCTATTAATGATTATGACAAGTATCCAGTATTAAGTGCTTTTACTTCTGATGATGAAATTGTGAGTGCAACTGGGGATGGATTAGACGCTGTTGGAACAGGAGTTATTTTTTGTCATGATGATAGTTATTCCAGAACTGACTTTGATATTGAGTATAAGCCTGTTGAGTCAACATCTTCGTATGGTGATGTTGTATCAAAATACGTTATACATACTTCTTTAGATGATTCTGATGTTAATCTTAGATTCGGATACTCACAGGATCCACAGTATACTGAGGATACAGAATATACAGTTGGAGTTAGCATCAGTGAAGATGAAAATGGTGTTGTAGACTTTACTATTGGAGCTTACAACGAGGAGAATGGATATGCAATATCTACTGGATTAACACTTCAGGAAAATTAATAATTAATAAAAGGATGAGGCTTGGCATTTTTTGCCAAGTCTTTTTCTATAATTTCAGTTATCGTTTTTGTATTTATATTGAAAGATATATGCTAAAATTTATAGAAACAAATAATGAAAGCAAACCGGATTAGAAGCTTTCATTTATGAGGAGTATCTAATAAGGGGGAATAATAATGAATAAGAGAGATCAACTGGCAGTAGAGAATTTTGTGAGTACAGGCATGGATTTAGAGACCCTATATTCCTGTTTTCAGGATTTTCCAAGAGAAGAGATAGCAGAGATTTATAATAGCTATCAAGGCAATAAGCAGGGAGCAGGAGATATAAGTAATTCGATGAGTATTAATTGTTCTTAGCCAGATTTATTGCAAAACAATAGGCAATATCTTTATAATAGACAAAGATTGCACATGGCAATGGCATAGATGACAATCAATAATACTGGAGGATAATGAAATGGAATTTAATACAGATATTTTTGCCCAGTACAATAAAAAGTGGGCTTTGCTTACAGCAGGTGATAATGATAGCTTTAACACTATGACAATCAGCTGGGGTGGACTTGGTACTCTTTGGAACAAGCCAGTTGCTACAACTTATGTTAGAACATCTCGTTATACACATGAGTTCTTGGATAATAATGATTACTTTACTGTTTCATTCTTTCCTGAGGAATACAAAAAGCAGCTTGGAGTTTTAGGTTCTAAATCAGGACGTGATATGGACAAGATACATGACTCCGGTCTTACGCCAAAGCCTGTGGATGGTTCTGTTACATTTGAAGAGGCAGAGGTTACATTTTTATGTAAAAAGCTTATGAGACAGCGTCTTGAGCCATCTAGCATGAATCCAGAGATTGCAAAGCAGTTCTATGAAGGCGAGGCGGAGCATGACATGTATATTGGTGAAGTTGTAGAGATTCTTTAATATACTAGAAAAAACTAGCCCAGATGGTTATCCATCTGGGCTTTAGTATTAGTAAGCTTTTAATTTTTTCCAAAGAGTAGTGGTGTAATCTAAGGTGTCATTGTCGTAGGCCTCGTAGAGCTTACAGCGCTCTAAGGTCTCTTTGGTAGGAAATACTGTCTCGTCAGCGAGAGTCTCTTCATCCTCGTGCTTGGCTACTTCCATATTTGGAGTGGCATACCATACATACTCAAAATTCTCTGTGGCAGCTTCCTCTTCACACATGAAATCTATCCATTTCATAGCTGCGTCGTAGTGCTTGCAGGTGCGAGGTACAAACCAGGAATCAATCCAGAGATTGCCGCCTTCCTTAGGAACCGTATAGGCCAAATCCTCGTTGTATTCCATACCCATAGCAGCTTCGCCAGAGTAACATACAGCCATTGCTGCATCTTCTGAAATCATACACTCATAGGTCTCATCCTGAAGATACGCATATACGTATTGCTTTTCATCACATAACAGATTAAATGTATCATCTAACTGCTCTTTATTAGTGGTGTTGATATCGTATCCCAAAACTTCCTGAGCCACCATAAAAGCATCTCTTTGAGAGTTGATCATAACAATCTGATTCTTATATGCCGGATCCCAAAGTGATTTCCATGAGGAAACAGTTTCTTCATCCACCATTTTAGTATTATAAAGAATACCTACTGTGCCGTAGAAATATGGAACAGTGTATTTGTGGCTTGGGTCAAATGCTTCTGAAGCCTCAATTATAGCTGGGGCAATATTCTTATAATTTGGAAGAGAGTTGTAATCGATAGGAATAAGCTCTCCCTCATTACGCATGGTCTCTATCATGTAATCAGATGTGCAAATAACGTCATAATTGATTGAGCCTGCCTTGTACTTGGCGTACATGTCCTCTACAGACTCGTATTCCTCGTATTTAACCTTTATGCCGGTTTCTTTCTCGAAACGCTTTAAGACATCTGCCTCGATGTATTTACCATAGTTTAAAACTACAAGAGTATCAGTACTTTCTGCGTCACTTCCACAGCCAGTTAAGAAGAAACAATTTGCAAGTAAAACTGTAAAAATATTTAAAAGGATAATCGCTTTCTTTTTCATTATTTCTCAGCCACCTCCTTTTTAGAATTGCCCTTGAAGTTGGTAGCTAAAAGCATCACAAAGGCAAGTAGGAAAAGGATAGTAGACAAAGCGTAAAGCTCTGGCTGGATGCCCTTTCTAAGCTGGGTGTAAAGCATAGTTGAAAGGGTATTTACACCGGCACCCTTTGTAAAATATGTGATTGTAAAATCATCAAGCGACATAGTAAGCGCCATTAAAAATCCTGATAAAACGCCAGGGAATATTTCAGGCCAAACTACCTTGTAAAAAGCGTACCAAGGTGTGGCACCTAAATCCATTGCAGCCTCAAAACAAGCTTCTGATAGGGATTGTAATCGTGGCAGCACATTGAAAATAACATAAGGTACTGAAAAAGCTATATGAGCAAGCACCACCGAGAATTCTCCTAGTGGAGTAAATCTTGTAAATAAAAGCATAAGTGAAATACCAGTTACAATATCTGCATTCAAAAGCGGGATATTGGTGGCACCAAGCATAATTGCCGCATGGCGCTTCTTCATGTAGTGGATACCAATAGCTGCTGATGTTCCAAGTATTGTGGCAAGTATTGATGAAGCAAGTGTAATTCTGATGGTAGTGCCTAAAGCATCCATAATGCTGTCATTGGAAGTTAAATTTGCATACCATTTAAATGTAAATCCGCCCCAAATCGTTCTAGACATTGAGTCGTTAAAGGATAGCACAATGAGAACGAGAATTGGTGCATATAGGAATAAAAATATAAGCCCAAGATAGAGATAAGAGGCTGTGTCTTTAACTTTTTTCATACAAGCATACCTCCATTCTCCGAATCATCAAGTCTGTTCATAATTGACATAGAAACAAGTACGAAAATCATGAGAATAATTGAAAGACCTGAACCCAAATTCCAGTTTCTTGCAAGTGTAAATTCCTGCTCAATAACATTACCTATAAGGAGAACCTTACCGCCTCCTAAAAGGTTTGAAACAACGAATGATGACAGGGCAGGAACAAATACCATAATAATGCCTGAAAGAATGCCATCTCTTGAAAGTGGAATGGTAATTTTGGTGAATGTTGTCCACCAGTTGGCACCTAAATCAGCGGCAGCCTCGATGACTGAATTGTTGATTTTAGAAAGTGCATTATAAATAGGCAAAATCATATATGGCAAAAAGTCGTAAACCATTCCAAGTGTAACAGCAGCCTTGGTGTAAAGGATGTGAACTGTTGGAAGCCCAATAGCAGAAAGAATACTATTTAAGATTCCGTTGTTGGAAAGGATAATCTGCCATGCAAGTATTCGAAGCATAAAATTCATCCACATTGGAAGAATAAAAAGAAAAACTACAAAGCCCTTATTGCTGATTTTAAGGTTGTGTAAAATCAAAGCAACAGGGTACGCAAGTACTAGGCAAATAACTGTAGTTACAAAGGCAACCTTAATAGACAGCCATAAGGATGACAGATGAACTGGATCTGCAATGGCTGTAAGATTGCTTAAGGTGAAGCTTCCTTCGGAAGTAGTAATTGCGTAGCCTAGGATATAAAAAAGTGGAAGAATAGTGCAAATTAAAATCCAAATAGCGTATGGTGTAGCCAGGAAGCTGGTTCTTAATCTATTAATCATCTTCCTTCATTACCTCCTCATCCTCTGATTCAGGCTTGTTCATAATCTGAATATTGAATGGAATGACATTAAGTGATACGTGCTGACCGATTTCAAAGTATTTTGTAGTATGTACAAGCCACTCATAGCCGCCGCATTGAACATCAAGCTCATAATGAACACCCTTGAAGAGACAATCGGTGATGACACCATCCATAAATCCCTTACCTGGCGCTAAAAGCTCCACGTCCTCTGGACGAATAACTACGTCAACAGGCTTCATTGTACCGAATCCCTTATCAACACAAGGTACCTGAACTCCAAGGAATGAAACTAGCTCATCCTTAATCATAATACCCTCGATGATGTTACTTTCGCCGATAAAGTCCGCTACAAAAGCATTTTCAGGCTCGTTGTAGATATCCTCAGGAGTACCTATCTGCTGGATATAACCCTGGTTCATTACAACGATTGTATCAGACATGGTAAGAGCCTCTTCCTGGTCATGTGTAACATAAAGGAAAGTGATACCGAGCTCCTGCTTGATTTTCATAAGCTCATACTGCATGTTCTGGCGAAGCTTTAAATCAAGTGCTCCAAGTGGCTCATCTAATAAAAGAACCTTTGGCTCGTTGACAATGGCCCTGGCAATAGCGATACGCTGTTGCTGTCCGCCGGATAATGAGTCGATAGAGCGCTTTTCAAAGCCATCAAGATTAACAAGCTTAAGTGCGTATTTAATCTTGTCGTTTATGTATTCTTTTGATTTCTTTTGAATGTTGAGACCAAAAGCGATATTTTCTTCAATTGTCATGTGTGGGAAAAGTGCGTACTTCTGAAAGACCGTATTAATAGGTCTTAAGTTGGCAGGTAATGCAGTGATGTCATTACCATTGAGATAGATTTTGCCAGAGTCTGGCTTTTCAAAACCTCCAAGAAGCCTAAGAGTAGTAGTCTTGCCGCAACCAGAAGGGCCAAGTAGGGTCACAAAGGTGTTCTCCTTGATGTAGAGATCAAGCTCGTCAAGAACTAGCTGCTTTTCGTAGCTTTTTGACACGTGGTCAAATTGAATAAATTCCAATATATTTTCCTCCTTTTGATATAGCAACTGAAAAGTCAAATAACAGTTACATATAAGAAAAGCTCCGAATCAGACTCGAACTGACGACCCCCTCATTACGAGTGAGGTGCTCTACCAACTGAGCTATCGGAGCGTATATACCGGTTTTCTTGTGGTTATATAGTTTATTTCGCGAAGTTAAGTGTAATATATTGATAGGGAAAAATCAATTAAAATTGTTGAGAAATCCATAGGGTTTTATTATAATGACACATGTAAAAAGAAGGACTTATGAAGACGATTACACCCATGTCTGATTGAGTTAGATTATATAATAGATAGTTAGGAGAAGTTTATGGCAGACAACAAGAGAAAAGCTGCACCAGCTTTCGATATTAGAGACTTATTTTCAAAGGAGAATTTACCACTTATTAGCCTTATTGTACTTGGCATATTTGCGGTAGTATCTCTTATTGTTACAATCGCAGTATTTCACATTAATCCAATTATTGCTTGCGTTATGGTTATTTTAGAGGCAGCACTTGCAGCTTGCCTAAATCAGATTCCTATTTGGATTCATGGCCTTGTATTCATCGCTCAGATTGTAATTGGCATCATGGCTTCACAGGTTCCATTTATGATTTTCATGGCATTTATTTATGTCCTTGGCGTGGCATTTTTATATGTATGGGCTAATAGATAATGAATAAGATTAATTACCAAAGAGAATTGGATAAATTAATAGCTGAATTTGAAAAAGAAGGCCGTGTGCCTTCTTTATTGTTACATAGCTGTTGTGGGCCTTGTAGCACTTATTGTATTGAGTATTTATCTCAGTATTTCAATATTACTGTATTCTATTACAATCCCAATATTTATCCAGATGAGGAATATTATCATAGGGTTAAGGAGCAACAGCGCTTTATAAGCCAGTTTCCAACAAAGCACAAGGTCTCTTTTATAGAGGGAGACTTTGATACTGACAGGTTCTATGAAATAGCGAAGGGACTTGAGAATGAACCTGAAAAGGGAGCGAGATGTCACAAGTGTTATGACCTTCGTTTGAGGCGTACGGCAGAGGTTGCTTTAGAAAAAGGGTTTGACTTTTTCACAACAACACTTACAATATCTCCAATGAAAGATTCTCAGATTCTTAATGAAATAGGATTGGCAATTGCTAATGAAATAGGAGTAAAATGGCTTCCTAGTGATTTCAAAAAGAGAGAGGGCTACAAGCGCTCAACGGAACTTTCTAGAGAATACAATATGTACAGACAAGATTATTGCGGTTGTGTTTATTCATATAGAGATAGGCAACAGCAAAAAGCACATGAAATGGAGGATTAGTTATGGCACAGTTGTGGGGAGGTAGATTTACAAAGTCTACCGATCAGATGGTTTATGATTTCAATGCATCAATTGGATTCGATCAAAAGCTTTTTGCACAGGACGTTAGAGGAAGTAGAGCACATGTTAAAATGCTTGCTTCTGTAGGCGTTATCACTGATGCAGAAAGAGATGAGATTCTTGCAGGGCTTGATAGCATCGAGGCAGATGTTAATTCAGGAAAGCTTGAAATCACTTCTGAATATGAGGATGTACACAGCTTTGTGGAGGCTAATCTTATTGATAGAATCGGCGATGCTGGTAAAAAGCTTCACACAGGTCGCAGTCGTAATGACCAGGTTGCTCTTGATATGAGACTTTATACAAGAGATGCTGTTGAGACTACAGCAGAGGATTTGAAGCATCTCCTTGGCACTATTTGTGGCATTATGGAAGAGCATATTGACACAATTATGCCTGGTTTTACTCATTTACAGAAGGCGCAGCCTATTACACTTGCTCACCACATGGGAGCATATTTTGAAATGTTTAAGAGAGATGTTCTTCGCTTAAATGATATTAGAGAGCGTATGAATTATTGTCCGCTCGGCTCGGGAGCTCTTGCTGGCACTACATATCCACTTGATAGAAATATGACAGCACAGCTTCTTGATTTCTACGGACCTACTTTGAATTCTATGGACGGTGTGTCAGATAGAGATTATTTGATTGAGTTCTTATCGGCTCTTTGCACTATTCAGATGCATCTTTCTCGTTTTTCTGAGGAAGTTATTATTTGGAACAGTAATGAATACAGATTCGTTGAAATTGATGACGGATTTTCGACAGGTAGCTCTATTATGCCTCAGAAAAAGAACCCAGATATTGCTGAGCTTGTAAGAGGAAAGACTGGCCGTGTTTACGGTGCCCTTATGTCACTTCTTACAACAATGAAGGGTATTCCACTTGCATACAACAAGGATATGCAGGAGGATAAGGAAATGGCATTTGATGCTATGAAGACAGTTCAGGATTGTATTGTTTTATTTGATGGAATGCTTGCTACAATGACATTCAACAAGGATGTAATGGCAAACAGTGCAAAAAACGGATTTACAAATGCTACAGATGCGGCTGATTATCTTGTAAATCATGGTGTTCCATTTAGAGATGCTCACGGTATTATTGGCCAGGTTGTTCTTTACTGTATTGATAAGGGCATTGCCATTGATGATATGTCATTAGAAGAATTAAAAGCTATTTCTCCAGCTTTTGAAGAGGATATTTTTGATGCTATTTCTATGGAAACATGTGTAAATAAGCGACTTACAATTGGTGCTCCTGGACATGATGCCATGGTAAATGAAATCAAAGAATGTAAGGCATTTTTGTCTTAAAATAATTAATTGTAAATTTAATTCGAGGAAAAGCGAGGAGTTTGTGATAAATATTCAAAAACTGCTTGCTTTTTTTATTTATTTTTATTATAATGCCACTTAGTACACGGACAAATGTCCGCGAGAGAAAAACATGACAGAGAAGGAGTAGTTTGAAATGAGCGAGAAGTTAAAAGTCGGTATTCTTGGTGGAACAGGTATGGTAGGCCAGAGATTTATTTCTCTCCTTGAGAATCATCCATGGTTTGAAGTAACAACAATTGCTGCCAGCCCACGTTCAGCAGGACAGAAATATGTTGATGCTGTAGGTGATAGATGGAAGATGGATACTCCAATGCCTGAGGCCGTTAAAAATATTATTGTTAAGAATGTTAATGAAGTTGAGGAAGTAGCTTCTGAAGTTGATTTTGTATTCTCAGCAGTTGATATGTCTAAGGACGAGATTAAGGCTATCGAGGAGGCATACGCTAAGACAGAGACTCCAGTTGTTTCAAACAACTCAGCACATAGATGGACACCAGATGTTCCTATGGTAGTGCCTGAAATCAATCCACAGCACATGCAGGTTATCGATTTCCAGAAGAAGAGACTTGGTACTACAAGAGGATTTGTTGCTGTTAAGCCTAACTGCTCAATCCAGTCTTATGCACCTGTTCTTACAGCTTGGAAAGAGTTTGAGCCATATGAGGTTGTTGTTACAACATACCAGGCTATTTCCGGTGCTGGTAAGACATTTAAGGATTGGCCAGAGATGGAGCACAACATCATCCCATTTATCTCAGGTGAGGAAGAGAAGTCTGAGAAGGAGCCACTTAGAATTTGGGGCGAGATTAAGGACGGCGTAATCGTACCAGCTGATGATGTTAAGATTACAAGCCAGTGTATCCGTGTTCCAGTTCTCAATGGACACACAGCAGCTGTATTTGTTAAGTTCAAGAAGCAGCCTACAAAGCAGCAGCTTATTGATGCAATTAACAATTTCTCAGGTGTACCACAGGAGCTTAATCTTCCTTCTGCACCAAAGCAGTTTATCCGTTACATGGAAGAGGATAACAGACCTCAGGTATCACTTGATGTTGACTATGAGCACGGCATGGGCGTATCAGTTGGCCGTATCCGCGAGGATAGCATCTATGATTGGAAGTTTGTAGGACTTTCTCACAACACTGTTCGTGGTGCTGCAGGTGGTGCTGTACTTTGCGCAGAGCTTCTTAAGGCTCAGGGTTATATAACAAAGAAATAATGTTATTCAACACAAAGATATAACAGTTAGTTCATAAAATAGCTATGATTTGGCGTCTTTTCTTATGCTAGTATAAGAAGGGACGCTTTTTTATTTGTTAGTTTCGGGGGTAACTTATGAATAAAGTACAGGCGGAAAAATTAAAAAATAAACCAACCTGGAGAAATATTCTAAAGGCTGTTGTATTTTGTACTGTATTATTGGTGGCATCTGGCTTATTCTTTTATATTGCTGCCAATTATAATGGCACTAATATTTTTATTCCAGAAGATGGAGTTGTTTTAGGTCTTAGAATGGTTCCAATTCTTCTTATAGCTGGACTATACGGATATCTTGTATCCTCTATAGTCTTTAGCATCGCGTTTATCATATCCCTTATTTTTAAGATGGAATATTCATATACGATGATTATATATATGGCAGCTATGGCATGTTTTTCTCTTTGTGCACAATTTCGCATGCTAACAACGAAATTAAAAACATTTATTATGTGCACAGTTACAATACTGGCAATTCTGTTTAACGAATATCTTTGTTATGTAGTAGTAGATGGTCTTAGTTCAAGTGAGTTTTATTTTAAAGATATTTCTTTTTTTAATTATAAAGTGATTTTTTCCGTTTATTTTGTAGGGATTATTCTGTATTTATATTTTAAGTATTCAAAGGATGAATATAAAAGCCCATTTCCAATTAGCTATTTATATACCGAGAGTTATGCCAAAGATTTGAAACTTAACAAGAAACATAAGCAAACTAAAATTAGTGCTAAAATCACAACTATTATTATACTTTTACTTTTGGTGTTGGGGGTATCAGTGGCATTTTTTATGATGGTGCTTTTTTCTGATATGAAAAAAATATTTGTTAATTATTCATTGGCTACAACTCCTTCATATGGAGGTTATCATGAGTACATACAGCAAGATGCAATAAATAATATTCGGAAGATGGAATATGTGGCGGATGATGCCATGTTAGCCTTTGATTTAAAAATGATTATTCTTATGGTAAATGTAGGAATTCCTATTGCTGGAATGGCAACCTTTTATACTAAGATGACTATATGTGCGCCTGTTGGAACAATGTCAGATTTTATGGAGCATTATGCCACTGCAACAGATGAAGATAAAATTCTATATGGTCATAATATAGAAGATGTTGAGGTGAAAACACATGATGAACTTCAAGTGCTATATGAAGCTATTAATGAAACTGTTTATGCAGTGGAGGCATATATCCGGAGAATAGAAGAAAAGCAGCGTCTTGAGGTTGATTTAGAGATTGCTAAAAAGGCTAGTGTGGCAAAATCTTCATTTTTATCTAATATGTCTCATGAAATCAGAACTCCAATAAATGCTATTCTTGGTATGAATGAGATGATTTTAAGGGAATCAGAGGAGGAGAATACTAGAGAGTATGCTGTCAACATAAAGTCGGCTGGAAGCTCATTACTTAGTCTAGTTAATGATATTTTAGATTTCTCTAAAATCGAAGCAGGTAAAATGGAAATATTACCGGTTCAATATAATTTGGGCTCATTAATTAATGATTTGGTAAATATGGTTTCCTCTAGAGCGAAGGAAAAGGGACTTGAGCTGGTAGTGGAGGTTGATAAGGAAATTCCAGCGAATTTAGTTGGGGATGAGATTCGGCTAAAGCAGGTGGTAACAAACCTTCTCACAAATTCTGTGAAATATACAGAGAAAGGAAGAGTAATTCTTTCTGTATCTTACGACATAGTTGATGAGGAAAATATTAAACTACGTTTTGAAGTGGCAGATACAGGTATGGGAATAAAAAACGAGGATTTGCGGAAGCTGTTTTCTCCATTTGAGCGAATAGATGAAACTCGAAATAGAACTATTGAGGGAACGGGCCTTGGAATGAGCATTGTAAAGAAAACACTTGAAATGATGGGCTCTAATCTTGTGGTTGATAGTAAATATGGCTTTGGTTCTATCTTTACATTTGGCGTTAACCAAAAGGTGGTTTCTTGGAATCCAATTGGGGATTTTAAGGAAATGTATAGAGAATATATTGATAGTGTTGAACGTTATCATGAGAGCTTTACTGCGCCTGATGCTGAGATTTTAGTTGTTGATGATACAGAAATGAATCTAACGGTCATTAAAAGTCTTCTCAAGCGCACACAGATAAAAATTACCACATTAAACAGTGGTAGAGAGACTATAGATTTAGTTACTAAAAAAAGGTTTGATGTTATATTTTTAGATCATAGAATGCCAAATATGGATGGTATAGAGACATATGAGGTGATGAAGGTACTTCCAAACAATAAAAATAAAGATGTGCCAGTAATTGCATTAACAGCCAATGCAGTTTCAGGAGCTAGAGAAGAATATATGAAGCATGGCTTTACTGATTATTTGTCAAAGCCAATTAATAGTATTCAGCTAGAAAATATGCTTTTACACTATTTGCCACCAGAAAAAATTCAATCCGTTTCTATTTCTAATGGCAAAGATGATTATGAACCACAATCCATGGTAGATATAGCAGGGGATAGTCTTTTGACAAGATTAAAAGATGTTGATTTAAAAGCTGGTATTAATAACTGCGGCGATGTTGATACATATACTCAAGTTGTAAAGGATTTTCATATATCTATTGATGGTAAGGCAGACGCAATTGAGGGGTTCCTAAAGGAAAAGGATTTAAGGAATTATACTGTGCTTGTACATGCTTTAAAAAGCTCAGCAAGGCTAATAGGAGCTTTGGATCTTTCAAAAATGGCTGAGGAGCTAGAAGAATTAGGTAACAAGGGTGATTATATAGCTATACAAGAGAAAAATGATGTGATGATAGCAAAATATCTCTCTTATAAAGATTCTCTAGCAGCTATAGATGATTCGGGAGTTGATAAACAGCCTATATCTAAGGATGAGGTAGAAAATGCATTTAAAGATATAAAAGAACTTGTTGAAGCTTATGATTATGATACTGCCGATTCCATTATGAATATGTTAGAAGGATACAATATTCCTGATGATATAAAGGAAAAATACATGGAAGTGAAGAAGCTTATGGTGGATGTTAATAGAGATAAGTTGCTAGAGATACTGTAAAGTAATTAAGAAAAGGAGCCAATTATGGAAAAACGAATAGTATTAGTTGGGGATCCCAAAAGCTTTATGGTGGGCTCGATTGTTAAGGAGTTAAGGGATAGAGAATTTGAGGTCCTTCAAGCCTCTGGAAACGTGGATGAGATTGAAAATTTAGAGAATAAGCCATCGGTCTATCTTGTGTATATCGATGAGATGGCTGTAATGAGGGATTTATTTATTTATCTTAAAGACCATTCTATTGAAGAGGATATCTCTCTTTCTGTTGTAGGGTCTAAAAATGACTTGGAGCAGGTTAAAGAGATTATGCCGAATTTCAGACTGGCTGAAACTTTTATGCGTCCAATTAACGTGAAGGATATGGCAGAAAAGATGGAATGGATTGTGGAAGCAGAGGACGAACGCCTTCAGAAAAAGAAAATTTTGCTTGTAGATGATGACGGAACCATGCTTAGAACACTTAAAAACTGGCTGGAGACTCATTACCAAGTATTTATGGTTAATTCCGGAATGGCTGCCATTACATTTTTGGCGAAGAATGAAATAGATTTGATTCTTCTTGATTATGAAATGCCAATCACCACTGGTCCGCAAGTTCTTGAAATGCTTCGTTCAGAGGAAAATACAGCTAAAATTCCCGTTATGTTTTTGACAAATAAAGGGGATAAAGAGTCTGTTATGAATGTGCTTGGATTGAAACCTGAAAAATATTTATTAAAAACAATGTCCAAATCTGAATTATTGGGGCAGATTGATGAGTTTTTCGAAAAAGAAAAGGCAAAGCAATATTAATTAAATTTGAATAAAATTCTTTTTTACTGTAGCAAGCTAAAGTAAAGTGTGTTATGATAGTAGCCGTATCATTGTTAAGACGCAGTTTTTTATGGAGAATTGTTATGGTTGCTAGAACAAACGAACTTAAGAAGCTTGACTCAATTTATCAAAGTAATGCCAATAATTTGGTACTCATGTATGGTAGAAGTGGATCTGCTAAGGAAGGACTATTAGATTCCTTTACTACAGGGAAGCCTTATTTTTACTATAGAAGCCGTCAGTGTTCTGATGCAAAGCAACTCAATTATGTAAGCAAACAGATAGCATCAACTTACAACACAGCTGGAGAGTATGAATCTTTTGAAGCATGCTTTAAGGATTTAAAATCTAAGGATGGTTCAAAGCTTGTTATTATTATAGATGAGGCTCAATATGCTATTAAGAAGACCAACGAGCTTTTTAGTGCATTAGTAGCTCTTAAGAATAAAAAGCTAATTTCAGGCCAGGTTATGATTATTATAGCTAGTTCATCTATTGTTTGGTCTGAGAATACTTTCTACGATATTGTAGGCAGTCAGAAGTCTGTAGTTGATGAGACAATTAAGTTAGAGAATTTATCATTCCTTGATGTTGTTAGAGCTTTTCCTAGCTATTCAGTAGCTCAGTGTGTTAGTACCTATGGTATTATCGGTGGTGTTGCTGATTACTTAGATAGATGGGATAGTAAAAAGACTATCAAGCAGAATGTTTGTGAGAATATACTTTCGCCTGCTGGATTTCTTTACAGTGAGGCAGAGGATTATATAGCATCAGAGCTTAGAGAGCTTTCTTGCTATAATACAATCTTAGGTTCCATTGCAGCTGGCAATGAAAAGCTTAATGATTTATTTGAAGATACTGGATATTCTAGAGCTAAGATATCTGTTTATATGAAGAATCTTGCTGCTTTTGATGTAGTTAATAAGGTAGTATCATTTGAGACTGGCGGTTGGGACAACGCTAAAAAGGGTATCTACAGAATCTCAGAACCATACGTCAATTTCTGGTTCACATTTGTATATCCTAATTTGTCAGAGCTTATTTCTATGACACCTGAGAAATTCTACGATAAATTTATAGAGCCAGAGCTTGATGCATACTTACAATCATATTTTGTTGATGTATGTAGAGAGTATCTCCACCTTTTAAATATGGTAGGACAGCTTCCTATTAAGCTTGAGAAAATTGGTACATGGCTTGGTAAGGAGGGTTCTATCGATGTAATCGGCCAGAGCTCAAATAGAGAAAATGTTGTAGGTATTTGCAACTGGACAGAAAAGTATATGAGCTTTTATGCCTATGATAAATTGCTTGAATTGATGAAGCTAGCACGCATTACTGCTAATACAGTTTTCCTCTTTTCGGCTACCAGATTTGATCCAAAACTTACACAGTTATCAAAGGAAAATAAATCAGTTGTGTTGGTAGACATGACCGAATTATAAAGTTATAATTATTAGAGCTCCTTGCCGTAGGTGAGGGGCTCTATATTATTTTAATCTAAAATTAATTTTCTTAAAGGGAGTTTTAAGTTTGGGAAAAAAGCTAATCATCACAGAGAAACCATCAGTTGCTAGAGACTTTGCCCGTGTGTTAAAAGTCAGCGGTAATAATAATGGCTTCATTGAGAATAATGAATATGTAGTTAGCTGGTGTTACGGCCATTTGGTTCAGATGGTTTATCCTGAGGAGTACGATGCTAAGTATAAATCTTGGAACCTAGAGGATTTACCTTTCCTTCCAAAGGATTATAAATATGGTGTTGTAGAGAGTGCTAAGGATCAGTATAAGATTGTCAACGGTCTTCTTCATAGAGAAGATATTGACACTGTATATTGGGCAGGTGACTCAGGAAAAGAAGGTCAGACTATTGAGGAGAACATCAGAAATTATGGTGGTGTTCGAGAGGGGATGACAGAGCTTAGAGTTTGGATTGATTCCCAGACTGACGAGGAGATTTTACGAGGTATTCGCGAGGCTAAGCCTATGTCAGAATATGCTAAGCTTGGTGCCTCTGGCATTATGCGTACTATTGAAGATTATAGTCTTGGTATTAATTTTTCGCGAGCCCTTTCTGTTAAATATGGAAAGTTAATTAATGATGCTGCTGCCACAACCAAATACGCTGCAATTGCAATTGGTCGAGTTATGACCTGCGTGCTTGGAATGGTTGTTGAGCGAGAGCGTGAGATAAGAGGATTCAACGAGGATCCTTTCTTTAAAGTTGTAGGGAAGTTTTCAGTTGTTAATTTTCCGGCTGAATGGAAGGCTGTTGAGTCTTCTAAGTATTTTGAATCTCCATTATTGTATGGAGATAAGGGTAATGGCTTTAAAGAAAAGGCTAGCGCCGAGAAGTTAATTCAAGAGTTAACTAATAAAGAGGCGGTGATTTCTGATAAAGAATCAGGAATTTCAAAGAAAAAAGCTCCGCTTTTATTTAACTTGGCAGAGCTTCAGTCTGAGTGCTCTAAGAGATTTAAAATATCTCCAGCCCAGACTCTAGATATAATTCAGGAATTATACGAAAAGAAATATACGACCTATCCACGTACAGATGCCAGAGTTTTGACTACTGCAGTGGCTAAGGAAATCAATAAAAATCTCAATAGATTACAGAACTATGGTCCTACTGCCAAGTATGTTCATGAGATTTTAGGTGAGAAGAAATATATCGGCATTGAAAAGACTGCCTATACAGATGATAGTAAGGTTACTGACCACTATGCAATAATTCCTACTGGTCAGTGCAACGGAATCGAGAATCTTTCTGCTCTTAGCCAGAGAGTCTATGATTTGATTGTTCGTAGATTTTTATCTATTTTTTATCCTCCAGCTGAGTACAAAAACGTTAAGGTCACAGTACAAGTAGGTGATGAAAAGTTTTTTGCAGGTGCCAAGCTACTGGTTAAGCCAGGATATCTTGAGATTGCCGGCATTCCAAAGGCTAAGGATTCTTCTGATGGTGAATCTGAGGATGGAGAGGATATAGAAGATAAGTTCTCAAAAGAGGATTTTGTTAAGTTTATTGAGGCTGCTAATATAGGAGACTCAATAGATGTTAATGGGTTTGAGCTGAAAGAGGGTAAGACATCACCGCCGAAGCGATATACTTCAGGTTCTCTTATTCTTGCAATGGAAAATGCTGGAAAGCTCATTGAGGACGAAGAGCTTCGAGAGCAGATTAAGACCACGGGTATTGGTACTTCTGCTACTAGAGGAGAAATCCTTGAAAAGCTTGTTAGAATCGGCTATTTGAATCAAAACAATAAGACTCAGGTCATTACCCCAGAGAGATTGGGAGAGATGATATACGAGGTTGTTCTACTTACAACTCCATCATTGCTTAAGCCAGAACAGACAGCCAACTGGGAAAAGGGGCTTGAGGGCATTATTAATGGAACAGTTGATTTCACTGAGTATAGAGGTAAGCTAGAGGACTATATCAGAAAAGAAACTACTAATATGATAGAGCAGGATTTGACTCAGACTATTGCTCTTAATATTAATCAGTTTACTGGCAAGGATTCTAAGGGCCTTGCAACTAAAAAGCCTCTTGGAATTAAATGTCCAGCTTGTGGAGGCGAGCTGACTACAACATCCTTTGGTTATGGATGTAGTAATTACTCTGATGATTCTATTAAATGTAAGTTCAGTGTAGGCCAGATTGCTGGTGTAGATTTGGATGAGACTCAGTTTAAAAAGCTTGTTACAGAAGGTAAGACAGATTTAATCGAAGGCTTCAAAAGTAAATCAGGAAAAACTTTCAAGTCTGTTCTTAAAATGGAAAAGAACGAAGACGGAGAGTATAGAGCAAGCTTTGATTTTTCTGAAACTCCTACTGAGTATGTCCCTGACCTTAAGTGCCCTGTTTGCCAGGGACGCATTGTGGAGACTGGCTACGGATTTGCCTGTGAAAACAGATTTAAGGAAGAGGATCAGTGTTATTTTTCAATAGGAGAAATAGCAGGAAGAAAGCTTAATCTAGATGAGTTTTCTGCTCTTTTAAATAATGGTGTTACAGAAGTGCTTTCAGGCTTCAAGTCAAAGACCAATCAAAAGTTTTCTGCAAGGCTCAGACTTAAGGACAACGAAGAGGGAAAAAAGGCTATTGTATTTGATTTTGATGGTATCGAGAGAGAAAAGCTGGAGGGCGTAAAATGTCCTGATTGCGGCGGCGATATGGTTAAGACACCATTTGGTTACGGCTGCAGTAATTATAATAAGGATGAGCCTGAAAAGGGCTGCCGCTTTATGATTGGAAAGATTGCTGGTAAGCAGCTTTCTAAAAATGACTGCATCAAGCTACTCTCAGAAGGCAAAACTGATACTATCAGAGGTTTTAAGGGTAAGTCGGGCAAGAAATTTGATGCATGCCTCTTACTTAAGAAAAATGAGGAAACTGGCAAGCATGAAATAGCTTTTGATTTTGATAATGTAGAAGCTAAAGAGGTGAAGGATGTAGTTTGCCCAGTTTGTGGTGGCAAAATAGTTGTTACACCTTTTGGCTATGGATGTAGTAACTACAATAAAGAGGACCCTGAGAACTCATGCAAGTTTAATATTGGCCAGATTGCCGGTGTTAAATTAAAAGAAGCTCAGGTCAAGGAGCTTTTAAAAGACGGTATCACATCTACTATTTCCGGCTTTAAATCTAAAAAAGGCACAAAGTTTGATGCAAAACTTGCACTTTCTAAAGATGATGAAGGAAAAGTATCAGGTGTTAAATTTGTCTTTGAGGACAATGAAACCGAGCTAAAAAATGTAAAGTGTCCAAAGTGCGGTTCGCCGATAATAAAGAATCATTTTGGATATAGATGTAAGAATAATATCAGAGATAATCAGGACAGCTGCCCATTCTTCCTTGGCAAGGTGGCTGGAGTAGATATTCCTGAGGACCAGTTTGTAAAGCTTATTACTGAAAAGAAGACTGATGTTATTACTGGATTTTTAAGCAAAAAAGGGTTATATTTTGATGCGAGACTAAAGCTCAATGATGAGTGTAGGACAGAATTTGAGTTTGAAAACTATAATGGTCAATAATTTATAAAGATAGGAGTTTACAATGGAACAGGCTAAAATTAAATCTATGTATAATTTAAATGAGACTATCGCTGCGGATCTTTTCCAAGGGAAAGATTATCCATGGGAAGTACTTCCTGAGATATCTGAGTTCATTAAGAAGTTGGGCCCAACACTTGATCCTGAAAAGTTTGAAAAAAGAGGCGAGGATGTATGGGTTGCCAAGTCAGCTAAGGTATTTGATTCTGCATATTTAAATGGTCCGCTTATCATTGATGAGGATGCTGAGGTTAGACAGTGCGCATTTGTAAGGGGCTCTGCTATTGTTGGTAAGAATTGTGTAGTTGGTAATTCTACAGAGCTTAAGAATGTAGTTTTATTTAATAATGTTCAGGTTCCTCACTACAATTATGTGGGCGACTCAGTCCTTGGCTACAAATCTCATATGGGAGCTGGTTCAATTACATCTAATGTTAAGTCTGATAAGACTCTTGTGGTTGTTAAATCGAGAGATGGAGAGGAAATTGAAACAGGATTAAAGAAATTTGGAGCTATGCTTGGGGACAATGTAGAGGTTGGCTGTAACTCAGTTTTAAATCCTGGTACAGTTGTTTGTCCTCGCTCTAACATTTATCCACTTTCTCCAGTACGTGGTGTAGTGGAAGCTGACAGTATTTTTAAGAGTCAGGATAATATTGTAAAAAAGAATTAATGAACATATAGTGAAATCTTTGAGAAGGTCTATGAATATAGGCCTTTTTTATTGTTTATATATTGAACTGGCAGCAGAGGATGCAGGCATAATTATTCGCAACACAACCAAGATAAAAGAGATGCCTAAAATTGTCTATTTTGCACTAACTGGAGATGAGTGTGCCATAACGGATATTCGAATTTACAAATAATTGAAAAAATACAAAAGAATACTTTACTAAAGGAAGGGAAAGTGAGAAAATATTATCAATAATGCCGTAGTGCGGCATTGAAATAGGCTAATACATAAATAATTATGTTTTAGGTCATTGAACGAAGAAAGGAGTTCTACAATGATTTACACAAAAGAAGTAGAAAACATGTGTCCTGTAGCAAAGGGCGCAAAGCATGAACCAGCTCCTATCCCTGAAGAGGGAAAATGGGTACACGCTAAGCAGATTTCTGACATTAGCGGTTTCACACACGGTGTTGGCTGGTGTGCTCCACAGCAGGGTGCCTGCAAATTATCTTTAAATGTTAAGAATGGTGTTATTGAGGAAGCTCTTGTTGAGACAATTGGTTGCTCAGGTATGACACATTCAGCAGCTATGGCTGCAGAGATTCTCCAGGGTAAGACTATCCTTGAGGCTCTTAATACAGACCTTGTTTGCGATGCTATCAACACAGCTATGAGAGAGCTTTTCCTTCAGATCGTTTACGGACGTACACAGTCTGCATTCTCTGATGACGGACTTGCAGTTGGTGCTGGTCTTGAGGATCTTGGAAAGGGTCTTCGTTCACAGGTTGGTACAATGTACGCAACAAAGGAAAAGGGTGTTCGTTACCTTGAGATGGCTGAAGGCTATGTAACAGGTATCGCACTCGATGCTGATAACGAAGTTATTGGTTACCAGTTTGTTTCTCTTGGAAAGATGACAGACTTCATTAAGAAGGGTGATGATCCTAACACAGCATGGGAAAAGGCAAAGGGCCAGTACGGTCGTGTTGATGATGCTGTTAAGATTATCGATCCACGTCAGGAATAATATAGGAAAGGAGAAATAAAATGGCTTTATTTGAATCATACGAAAGAAGAATTGATCAGATCAATGCAGTTCTTAATAAGTACGGTATCAGCTCAATCGAAGAAGCTGAGAAGATTACAAAGGACGCAGGTCTTGATGTATACGAGCAGGTAAAGAAGATTCAGCCTATCTGCTTTGAGAATGCTTGCTGGGCTTACACTGTAGGCGCTGCAATCGCAATTAAGAAGGGTTGCCGCAAGGCTGCTGATGCAGCTGCTGCAATCGGAGAGGGACTTCAGTCTTTCTGTATTCCAGGTTCTGTTGCTGATCACCGTAAGGTAGGTCTTGGACATGGTAACCTTGGTAAGATGCTCCTTGAGGAGGAGACAGAGTGCTTCTGCTTCCTCGCAGGTCACGAGTCATTCGCTGCAGCTGAGGGTGCTATCGGTATCGCTGAGAAGGCTAACAAGGTTCGCCAGAAGCCACTTCGCGTTATCCTTAACGGTCTTGGTAAGGACGCTGCACAGATTATTTCACGTATCAACGGTTTCACATTTGTTGAGACAAAGTACGATTATAAGGAAGCAAAGCTTAACATCGTTTCTGAGAAGGCATACTCAAATGGTCTTCGTGCAACAGTTAAGTGCTACGGCGCTGACGATGTTCAGGAAGGTGTTGCTATCATGCACCACGAGAACGTTGGTGTTTCTATCACAGGTAACTCTACAAACCCTACACGTTTCCAGCATCCAGTAGCTGGTACATACAAGAAGGAGTGCGTAGACCTTGGTAAGAAGTACTTCTCAGTTGCATCAGGTGGTGGTACAGGTCGTACACTTCACCCAGATAACATGGCAGCAGGTCCTGCTTCATACGGTATGACAGATACTCTTGGACGTATGCACTCAGATGCTCAGTTCGCTGGTTCATCTTCAGTTCCTGCACACGTTGAGATGATGGGTCTTATCGGTATGGGTAACAACCCAATGGTAGGTGCTACAGTTGCTGTAGCTGTATCAGTTGAGGAAGCTGCTACTGCTGGTAAGTTCTAAGAAGAAATAGTATAACCCCTGGTGACGGGTTCCCGTTAAATAGGAGTTGATTTTATTAATCCCTTGGCTTTGGCCAAGGGATTTTTTGTCAAAAAACGAAAAAATAAATGAATAATTTGTGATATAAAACATATTTTGAATAACTGCGGTTATAATTAGATTTACAGTAGATTATTGGACTTATTTCAAATGATGGGGGTAAAACAATGGCAAAGAAAGAAAAGAAAGAGGAATTCATTAACAAAATTGAGGGAAATCTTTCTGAGGAACAGAAGGAGAACATTAAGGCTGTTGCCAATGTTGTAAAGAAAAATAAGGGTAATTTCTTCCAGACAATATCATTCCAGAACGGTCTTATCTATGGTTTGATAATAATTGCCTTTCTTATTTTTGCTTACATATGGTATTCAGGCATGACAACTGTTGTTTCAGTTGCTTCCGGTGGTAGTGTTGCTGAGACTGATCTTTTGTATGAAATGTCTGTATTGAAAACAGATGCCATCCACATGACTGCAGAAATAAATAGATATATGGGTTCTCTGGAGGGCGGACAATCTGCATCAGCAAGTGATTTTGCTATGTTTGATTCGTATAACACGGAAATGTTAGAGAAGCTTGAGTACGTTGCCGGTAATGATATGCTAAAGCAGCAGTGTGCAACTGGTGTAGAAGATACAGCTGCATTAAATGATGCTGTAAAAGCCTACTCTGAATATGCAATCCAGATGAGGGATAATATTATAGCTGGAGATATAATGGGAGCAGTTCAGTTAATAGGTGGTGATTATGGTGTTTCTATTGACACTATGAATGCAGCTTTGGCAAAGTGCGATGAAGATATTCTTTGGATGGGACATAATTTTGCTCCATACCTAGAAGCACAGAAGCAGCAGGCTATTGTTAGAGCATTTATAGTACTTGGTTTTGTTCTTGCATTTGTAGTTGTTGGATTCATAATCAGCTTTGTAAGAATTAATAAAGTAATCCTTAACATTTCTTATGAACTTCAAGCGTTTATTAATAATATAAACAAGGGTAAGGGCGATTTAACTACACGTATTAACACTAAAACAAAGACAGAGCTTGCTCTTGTTACTGATTGTATTAATCAATTTATAGCGACCTTGCAGGGAATCATTAAGGATGTAAAGGATGGTTCTAATGTTTTGAGCAATTCATCTGATAGTGTAATGGCAAAGATTCAAAGTGCAAGTGACAATGTTACAAATACATCTGCAGCCATGGAAGAACTGGCAGCTTCTATGGAAAATGTTGCATCTACAACAGGTACACTAACAGATAATTTGGAGGCTGTAAGAGAAGCTACTAAGGCTATTGATGCTGAGGCAATTGAAGGAGCTGAGAAGGCAAATCAGATTAAGGATGAGGCTGATTTGATCAAGCGTGAAGCAAATAGCAAGAAGGAAAGCACCGGTGCTAAGATGGAAGAACTTGCAAAGGTTCTTGAAGAGTCAGTTAAGGAATCAGAGCAAGTTAACCAGATTGGTGATTTGACAAATGAAATCCTTGATATTGCAAGCCAGACTAATTTGCTTGCCCTTAATGCTTCTATTGAGGCTGCAAGAGCTGGTGAGGCTGGTAAGGGATTTGCAGTTGTTGCTGATGAAATTAGTTCACTTGCTGCTAATTCAAGAGATACTGCTGGAAATATTCAGGAGATTTCTTCTAGAGTTACGGCTGCTGTTAAAACACTTTCTGATAATGCTATTCAGGTTATTGACTTTATCAATGAAAACGTATTATCGGATTACGATTCATTCGTAGAAACTGGTGTTAAATATGAAAATACTGCAACAATGATTGATGAGATGCTGGTTAACTTTAGAGATAGAGCTGATAATCTTAATACTGTAATGAATGAGATGGCTACTCGTATTGAGACTATTTCTTCTTCAGTATCAGAAAGCTCTGATGCGATTAACCTATCTGCATCAGCTGCTACAGAAATTGTTGGCGAGATTCAGGGTATCAATAATGCTATGGATCAGAACAATGATGTTACAAAGCAATTAAATGCAAGCACCCAGAAATTTGAAATAGTATAAGATATAAATTTTTAAGGGCCCTTGGCACATTAGCCAAGGGCTTTTTATACTAAAATCATAGTAGACAGGTGGTTCTTTTGTTATATTTTTATAAAATGCAAAAATCCGCAAGAAAAAATTAACAATTAATCTTTAATATCCGATTATAAAAGTGTACAATTTAATAACACTAAAGTGTATTGAATAAATTCTGTGGCAAAATCTATGAAAAGGAAGGGATAATAATGGGAAAAAGAGTATCTTCTAGAAGAAGTCGCAAAGGGGAGCAGAGTGGAAAATTTATTCAATCTATCGTTTTTCAAAACGTAGCAGTGTATTTAGTTATTTTAGCGGCATTTATTGCTTATGTTGTTATTTCACATTTTGCAATGAATAGCGTTAAAAGCCAGGCGCTTTTAGCTAGTGAAAATCAATTAAAATGTTCTACAGAGGCTTCTGCGTTAAAAGAGGATATTATCCACATTTCCGCAGAAATTAACAGGTATATGGGAAAGGCCCAGGCTGGAGCAGTTGTGATTCCTGCAGAGTTTCAGGAATTTGACAAGTATATGGCAGATACAGAGGCTAGACTTGAGTATTTAGATACATGCCTCATTGTATCTAATATTGCTGATGGTCAGCAGATTATTGATGATTTAAGAGACAATGTTGCCGACTACAAAGCCAAGGCTGGCAGCCTTCAAAAGTATTTATATAATCGTGAGATGAAGGAGGCTGTTGTTCTTTATTCTAACAACTACGCTTGGTCACTTGATGAGGTATACAATTCTCTGGAATTAGTAGATCAGGCTATTGTGGGTCTAAATGACGGATTTGCAGCTTATATGACTACATATATCAACCAGGCATCTGTCCAGGGATATATCGTTATGGGCATTGTTCTTTTACTGATTATTCTTAGCTTTATTTTGACAAATCTTAGAGTAAATAAAGTAATTAGAGGTATGTCTTCTGAATTACAGGCTATTGTAAACAATATCAATAATGGCACTGGAGATTTGACCTCACGTATTAACACTAAGACTAAGACTGAGCTTGCCATGGTTCGCAATAATATAAATCTTTTCATTGAGACTTTGCAGAATGTAATTAAGGATGTAAAGAGTGGCGCAGCTGTTCTTTCTACATCATCTGACAAGGTTATGGAGAAGATTAAGAGCACAAGTGACAATGTTACAAATACTTCGGCAGCTATGGAAGAGCTTGTGGCTTCAATGGAAAATGTTGCCAATTCTACAGTTGACTTAGAGGATAAGCTTAAGCTCGTTAGAGAGGCTACAGATGCTATTTACAGCGAATCACAAAATGGCGCTGAGAGAGCTGAGCTAATCAAGGCTGAGGCTGATACTATTAAGAAGGATGCAGCTGATAAAAAGGATAGCACAGGTGCCAAAATCGAAGAATTATCGAAGGTACTTGAGGCTTCAGTTAAGGAGTCAGAGCAGGTTAATCAGATTAGCGATTTAACAAATGATATCCTTGATATTGCTAGTCAGACAAACTTACTTGCACTTAATGCATCCATAGAAGCTGCAAGAGCTGGTGAGGCTGGTAAGGGATTTGCAGTAGTAGCTGATGAGATTAGTAAGCTTGCTGCTAATTCTAGAGAGGCTGCTGGTAATATCCAGGAGATTTCAGCTAGAGTTACAACTGCAGTTAAGGAACTTTCTGACAATGCTATTCAGGTTATTGACTTTATAAATGAAAACGTATTATCGGATTACGATTCATTTGTAGATACTGGAGCTAAGTTCGAAGATACTGCTTCAGTGATTGATGAAATGCTTGGCTCATTTACAGACAAGGCTAACAAGCTTAACGAGGTAATGGATGCAATGTCTGTCAGAATCGAGGATATTGCTAATTCGCTTCAGGAAAGCTCATATGCAATCAACATGTCTGCTACAGCATCGACAACAATTGTTAGCGAGATTCAGGGTATTACAGATGCTATGGATCAAAACGGCATCGTCACTAAGCAGTTAAGTGAGAGCACAATGAAATTTGAAGTTGTTTAATAACCCATTTGCAGTGTTTCATTTCCCCGGCCAGCTGGCTGGGGAAAATGAGCATTGACGAATGGGTTTTTTAGTCGTATAATCGCTTTAATGCTTTTAATCGCTAAAGTGAATGGAGGACATAAGATGAAAGAGGTTTCAAAGCTTCTCGAGGTACGAGAGAGTATACGTGTAGTTGATGCAACACTTAGAGATGGAGGTCTTGTTAACGACTTTTATTTCTCTGATGAGTTTGCAAAGGCTCTTTATTTAACTAATATCAAGGCAGGAGTCGACTACATGGAGATGGGTTATCGCGCTGATAAGGAACAGTTCGATGAGTCAAAATTTGGACCATGGAAGTTTTCATCTGATGAATATATTAGAAAAATTGTTGGTGATAACGACACAGATCTTAAGATTGCCATTATGGCAGATGTTGGAAGATGTAACTACAAGGAAGATATTCATCCAAAGGCAGAGAGCCCTGTTGATTTGATTCGTGTAGCTACTTACTTACACCAGCTCCCTGGTGCAGTAGAGATGATTGAAGATGCTGACAAAAAGGGATATGAGACTACATGTAATATCATGGCCATATCTACTTCTTCAAAAGAGGACATTAAGGCAGCTCTTGATATTGTATGCCAGACACCTATTTCATGTGTTTATATTGTAGATAGCTATGGTTCATTATATCCAGAGCAGATTGAGCGTATCGCAGATTTATACTGCAATGCAGCTGCAAAATATGGCAAAAAGGTCGGTATGCATGCTCATGACAATCAGAAGCTTGCATTTGCTAATACTATTGAGGCTTGCGGTGATAATGTAGATTTTCTTGATGCTACATATAATTCTATGGGTCGTGGAGCAGGTAACTGCGCTATGGAGCTTCTTTTGGGCTTCCTTAAGAATCCAAAATATAAGGAGAGATATGCTATTAAATTTGTAGAGGACTATATGATGCCTCTTAAGGAACAGGGCGTTGTATGGGGATACGATATGCAGTATCTCACAACAGGACTTTTAAACCAGCATCCTAGAACTGCTATTGAATTTACTAAGCAGGCTAGAAAGGATTACTTCGCATTCTATCAGGAGATGCTTAATTTGGATTAATCCCTGTTAATAGCACTTATTATTATTTTTGCAATATTGGTCCAAGTATGCTTATGAGAGGAAATCTCATAGCCTGCTTGGGCTATTTTTTTTAGTGCGCCTAAATCTTTTAGAGAGCTGTTAACTTTATCAGTTACATCATCAATATTATCTAAATCAAAAAATAGAATGTTTTCATTATCTCTATATTCGTCAAGAAGTAATGTGGTAGGGTCTGTAAGGCTAACTGCACCATTTAGCTGGGCAGAAAATACCCTGTCGTGACTTCCTGCCTTGAATCCAGGCATTATATTGACTGATATTTTTGATTTCGCAAATACGGTAAATGTGAGATTGAAAGGTATCTCTTTGTGAATCACTGCATTTTTTAGTTCTAATTCTTCCCATAAGCCTCCAAAGAGATGTATTTCACTATCACATCTGTCTAGAGCTTGAACTAGCTTCTTTCGATTAATACATCGTATATACGTATCGGCTAGATAGAATATCTGAGTGTGTAGGGGCTTGTCAGAATTAATATAGTCATAGAATTCATTTTCAGCCAATCTATCAACTGCATCTTCTATAGTAAGACTGTTGTCTACCTTCATCATATCAATCAGCTCATAGACGTTATTGCTTATTAATTCAGGCATTTTGTTTATGGCAGTCTCTATTCGGGTAGGATCTGTGTAAGTACCAGAAAAAATAATATCGTACGGACGAATCTCATAATTATCCCAGGCAATTGATTCCTGACCAAATGCTAGTTCACCTGTCATAGGAGTAACAGTTACGGATTTAATATGAGGATAGTATTTTTGAATATATTCTTTATGTCTTTCGTCCAAACAGACCACATGGAAATTCTTCAGCTTATTTTTCAATGTATCGTGATGGTACAGTGGGTGATCTAAAATTACATCAAAAAATGGTGCATCGATATGGTCGAGAAAGTATGAATCATCGTCCATAAGTGCTCGAGGTAAGTCAGAATTAAAATCGATTAAAAGGTCGTAGGATGTGCCTACATATTTTTCCAAATCATCAAGGGCATCCTCGTCTATTTTGAAGTATTCTACACTATGACCTAGGGCCGTAAGAGCATTTCCTAGGGCATCTCCAAAATAAAGATATGAATTATAACAAACAGTTTTCATTTCAAATATAAGTATTTTCATAACTTGCCTCATAATAAGTGTGAAAAGTTTCTTAATTCTTCTTAATTTTACCATACTTATTTTTCATTGTGATATCATATTATTAGAGATAATCACGGGGGATGAATTATGATAAAGGCGGCAGCGTACAATTGTGAACCACTACAAAATCCTTTTATATTTGACGAAGTATACGACATGATTAGTCCTCAAAGAAGGGCTCATGTTGACGAGGCTAAAACACTTAAGGGGAAATGTGAGCGACTTGGAGCTGCGCATCTTCTTGAAAAATTACTCTGGGAAAATCATATCCAAAGACCTTATGTCTATTCCACTACATCCCAAGGGAAGCCAATTTTTATACAGCCTAAAAATGTGGAGTTTAGTATTTCCCATTCTAATTTCTTTGCGGTTGCAGCTATTTCTGACAAGCCAGTTGGAATAGATGTAGAAAGAATTAGGCCTTATGATCCGGATTTGGTTAAAAGATTTTTTACTAAATATGATTTAGAATATTTAGAATCAGTAAAAAAGAATGAGTTAAATAAAAAATTTACTGAGGTTTGGACCTTTAAGGAGGCTACTAGCAAGATGATGGATAGACCTCTTATGCAGATCCTTCAGTGGGTGGATTATAGTGAGTACTGCGATTGTGAGAAGGGTAAGATAGAATGGACTAAGCAAGGCTTTGAATTTAGAGATTTTTATATTACCCTTTGCTATGAGGACAATAGACAGCCGATTCAAATGGGACTATTTAATCCTTATGATGGAAAGTATTATTAAATATGTTTTGCGTAAGCTCTGTAGCTTTTGACAGCTGGCAGAGCTTTTTTTATATTTGGATTATATTTGGGCTATATTTGGGTTGACATTGTATTTGTTTGTGATAGAATTTTTTTAATGATTTTATACTGTAAACCACTAAAGTGGAAAATTTTTTGTTGTTAGGAGTATATTTATTTATGGAGTCTAAGAAGGTTCTATCTATTCTTGTAGAGAACACACCAGGTCTTACAAGTCGCATTTCTGGCTTATTTTCACGCAGAGGTTACAACATCGATAGTTTTTCAGCGGGTGTTACAGCAGACCCTAGATACACTAGAGTTACTATAGTGACACATGGAGACGAGATGATTCTCGAGCAGATTGAAAAGCAAGTTTCAAAACTTACAGAGGTGGTTGATGTCAAGGTATTAGAGCATGGCATGTCTGTTAAGAGAGAACTTATGCTTGTTAAGATTTCGGCTACTAATATGGAGAGACAGGACGTTCTTACAATAGTAGAGATTTTCCATGGTAAGGTTGTAGATGTCACACATGATTCTATGATTCTTGAGGTTACAGGAAATCAGGATAAGCTTGAGGCGTTCTTAGATATGCTTGGAGCATACGATATTTTAGAGCTTGCACGTACAGGTCTTACAGGACTTAGCCGTGGTACAGATGATGTAGTTATTCTGTAGATTAGTTTCTTTAATATAGGTAAATATAATTTTATATATAAATAGGAGGATATTGAAATGTCACAGGAAGCAAAAATCTATTATCAGGAAGATTGCAATCTTTCATTATTGAAAGGTAAGACAATAGCTATTATTGGTTATGGTAGCCAGGGTCACGCACACGCACTCAACCTTAAGGAGAGTGGTTGCGATGTTATTATCGGACTTTATGAGGGCTCAAAGTCATGGGCTAAGGCAGAGAAGCAGGGTCTTACAGTTTACACAGCTGCAGAGGCTGCTAAGAAGGCTGATATCATCATGATTCTTATCAACGATGAGAAGCAGGCTGATATGTATAAGAAGGATATCGAGCCAAACCTTGAGGCTGGTAACATGCTTATGTTTGCTCACGGTTTCAATATTCACTTTGGTTGCATTAAGCCACCAGCTGATGTTGATGTTACTATGATCGCACCTAAGGGACCTGGTCACACAGTACGTTCTGAGTACCTTGCTGGCAAGGGTGTTCCTTGTCTTGTAGCTGTAGAGCAGGATGCTACAGGTAAGGCTCTTGAGCTTGCACTTGCATATGCACTTGGTATTGGTGGTGCTAGAGCTGGTGTTCTTGAGACTACATTCAGAACAGAGACAGAGACAGACCTCTTTGGTGAGCAGGCAGTACTTTGCGGTGGTGTTTGTGCACTTATGCAGGCTGGTTTCGAGACTCTTGTTGAGGCCGGTTACGATCCAAGAAACGCATACTTTGAGTGTATCCACGAGATGAAGCTCATTGTTGACCTTATCTATCAGTCAGGTTTCGCAGGAATGAGATATTCTATCTCTAACACAGCTGAGTACGGTGATTACATCACAGGACCAAAGATCATCACAGAGGATACAAAGAAGGCTATGAAGCAGATTCTTTCAGATATCCAGGATGGTTCATTCGCTAAGGAATTCCTTCTTGATATGTCACCAGCTGGTCGTCAGGTACACTTCTCAGCTATGAGAAAGCTTGCTGCTGAGCATCCATCAGAGAAGGTTGGCGAGGAAGTTCGTAAGCTTTACTCATGGAACAACGAAGAGGATAAGTTCATCAACAACTAAGAATAATAAATGAGCCACCTCGTTATGCTTTCAAGTCTCAGAAATTGCTTAGCAATATTATGAGCTTGATAGCTAGGGGTGGCTATTTTTGACTAAATATATAAGAGAACTTATTTACGTCATATTAATCTAGGCATCTCTAAAGTTTTTGTTTTTGAAAAACTTATATAAGTGAGATGATATTTTAATTTCCGTATATATGTCAGCATATTCTCTAGGAGTGTATTCAGTTATGAAATTAGTCGGGAATGATTTGGTCATTCCTCGAGCTTTACACAAGTCTACTGCTTTGTTGTATGCAACAGCAGCTGTGGCTTCTGTGTTATAGCGACCGACGATAAAGTCACCGTTAAGATGAATTTTAGCAGTATATATTGGCTTGCCTTTTTTTATTTCTTTAAATACACCGTGATATTTGTTGATTATGATAATATTGGAGTAGCGATAATCAGTTTCATCTCCATTGGCAAAAGAATAATCCTTGCCTTTTATGGCATAAGGCTTGATGCCATAGCGGCCTAATATGTTGTACTGTAAGCCGTAGTCACTTACAAACATGTGGCCTCCGCGATTTTGAATCTTATGGCTTGAATAATAGAATAAATCATCATTATCAAACTTTAGGACAGTGCCTGGAGTGAGATAATAGTTGAAATAGTTCTTTTGCAGATATATTGGATTCTTAATGTAAATTTGATTATCTCTAAAATTAAGAAGGGTGATACCTTTTTCAAATTTTAGATATTTTATGGTTGATTGCAGATTAAGAATAGTTATTTTTGTATCTTTTAGAATCTTCCAAGCTTCTTTATATGCGAGGTTACATTCTTTTTCTGTGTCGAAGCTTCCTAGACTAATATGTTTTCCACTGTAGGTGATGTTGCATCGATAATAGACTTCACCATTTTTTCTTTTGGCAATGAATACTCCCGGTTTCATATTTGCCTCCCAAATTATTTATATATATGATTGTACACTTTTGTGAAGATGAAAGTATTAAAAAATTATGAAATCTTTTGAATCAAAATCTAATAAACAAGTTTTTATTGAGGGCATAAGAGATGGCTTTCCAATTGCTCTAGGTTATTTGGCGGTTGCTTTTTCTCTTGGAATTATAGCCAGAAAATCTAATTTTAATCCGATTCAGGGCTTTATCAATTCTGTTTTAAATCATGCCAGCGCTGGAGAGTATGCAGTATATACAGTAGTTGCTGCTGGGGCTGGTTATGTTGAGATGGCAATTATGACATTGGTAGTTAATGCAAGATATATGCTGATGTCTACAGCGCTAAGTCAGAAATTTAGTTCTAGCACTTCCATGTTACATAGGATTTTGGTTGGATTTACTGTGACTGATGAGTTGTTTGCTATTACTATCAAAAGACCTGGGCATATTAAGCCTTTGTATAACTATGCGGCCTTTCTAATTGCTGTTTTGGGATGGTCTTTTGGCACGGCCTTTGGAATTATAGCAGGAGAGTTGATGCCTATAAGATTAGTTAGCGCTTTTTCAGTAGCTTTATATGGAATGTTTTTAGCTTGTATTATGCCTGAGGCGAGAAATCATAGGATAGTTTCGGTGCTGATTATTATCAGTTTTATACTGAGCTTTATTGCATCCAAAGCATCTATATTTTCAGGTATTTCTAGCGGGACGAAGACAATCATTCTTACAGTTGTGATTGCTTCAGTTGCAGCTATTATTTTTCCACATCCGGAGGTAGAAGACGATGACTAACACATATATATACATATTAGTGGCAGGAATTGTCAGTACCATTGTAAGAGTGCTTCCTGTTACCTTATTTACAAAACCTATTAAAAGCAGATTTATAAGATCTTTTTTATATTATGTTCCTTATGTTACGTTGGCAGTTATGACTTTTCCTGCCATTATTGATGCCACTCAGAGCAAGATTTCTGGAATTTTGGCACTCGTATGTGGAACAGTAGCAGCCTGGTTTAATATGAGTCTTTTTAAAGTGGCTTGCATTTGTTGTTCTGTGGTTTTTATATCAGAATTGATTTTAGTTTAAGGAAAAATACATATAAATCATTGAAAATCCCTAGGATACTAAGTTAAAGTGCCTAGGGATTTTTTTATATATAGATATTTTGCTGTAGTGGACCGTTGATAAATGTGTCTAAACTGTGTAGAATTTCTAAGAATGAAAATAGAATTTTATATTTTCTACAAAAAACTATGTTGATAGAATTATATCATAGTTAAAAGCAACAATGAGTTGCTTACAAATCTTTTAGGAGGAGAAGAAAATGAAAAAAAAGATTCTAAGTTTGATGCTCACAGCAGTATTGGCTATGGGGTTAGCTGTAGGATGTGGCCCTGCTGACAACGGACAGCCAGCAGATGGTACAGCTACAACAGCAGATGGCTCAGGTGATGCATCTACACCAGCTGCATCTACAGGAAAGAGAGTTGCAGTTGCAATGCCTACTCAGTCTTCTGAGAGATGGATCAACGATGGTAACAACATGAAAGAGAAGCTTGAAGCTTTAGGTTACGAGGTTGATCTTCAGTACGCAGAGGATGATGTACAGGCTCAGGTATCTCAGATCGAGAACATGATTGCATCTGGCGCTGATTGCTTAGTTATCGCAGCAGTTGATTCTTCAGCTCTTGTAAATGTTGAGCAGCAGGCTAAGGAAGCTAATATTCCTATCATCGCTTATGACCGTCTTCTTATGGACACAGACGCTGTAAGCTACTATGCAACATTCGATAACAAGGGTGTTGGTACAGCAATTGGTAAGTACATCGAGGAAGCTAAGGACTTAGCTAATACAGATGAGACTTATACAATCGAGTTCTTCATGGGTTCACCTGATGATAACAACGCTGTAATGCTTTACAACGGTCTTATGGAAGTTCTTCAGCCATACCTTGACAACGGTACATTAGTATGTAAGTCAGGTAGAACATCTTTCGAAGATACATGTATCTTAAGATGGTCTCAGGAGACAGCACAGCAGAACTGTGAGAACTACCTTACAGGTTTCTATGCTGATGAGAAGTTAGACATCTGTGCTACAGCTTTTGATGGTTTTGCTTATGGATGTAAGGCAGCTCTTGAGGGTGCTGGTTACACAGTAGGTAAGGATTGGCCACTTATCACAGGTCAGGATGCTGAGCTTATGGCTACAAAGAACATCATCGCTGGTTCTCAGACAATGTCAATCTACAAGGATACACGTCTCCTTGCTGACAAGTGCGTAACAATGGTTCAGGCAGTTCTTGAAGGTGCAGAGCCAGAGATCAATGATGAAGAGCAGTATGACAATGGTAAGCTTGTTGTTCCTTCATACCTTTGCACACCAGTTGCAGTAGATAAGGACAACTACAAGGAAATCATCGTTGATGGTGGTTACTACACAGAAGAGCAGCTTGCAGAGTAATTTTTAAAAGTTTATTAGAAAAGTAATTATAGTGGCGACTTAAGTCATTAAGTCGCCACAGTTTTTAAAGAAGGAGAATAAAATGTCAGATTACATCTTGGAAATGAAACATATCACAAAAGAGTTTTCTGGAGTTAAAGCCCTTGATGATGTTAATCTGCAAGTAAAAAAGGGAGAAATCCATGCTCTTTGTGGAGAGAATGGTGCTGGCAAGTCCACACTTATGAATGTTCTCTCAGGTGTTTATCCTTACGGAACATATGAAGGTGATGTTGAATACAATGGTGAAGTATGTAGATTCCATAATCTTAGAGATTCGGAACATAAAGGTATTGTAATCATTCACCAGGAGCTTGCTTTATCTCCACTTCTTTCAATCGCAGAAAATGTATTCTTAGGAAACGAACAGCTTTCCATGAAGGGCGTTATAGATTGGACTAAGACCAGACAAAGAGCTCAAGAGATGCTTGCAAAGGTTGGCCTTGAACATGAAAACGTTAATGCACCAGTTAATTCACTTGGTGTTGGAAAGCAGCAGTTAATAGAAATAGCAAAGGCAATGGCCAAGAAGGTAGAACTTCTTATCTTGGATGAGCCAACAGCGGCTTTGAATGATGAGGAATCAAAAAAGCTTCTTGATATTATGCTTGAGCTTAAGAGACAAGGTATTACATGTATTATCATTTCACATAAGTTAAATGAGATTAGTTATGTAGCAGATGCAGTTACTGTCATTCGTGATGGTAAGACAATTGAAACTCTCGTTAAGGGAGTTGATGATTTCTCTGAGGATAGAGTTATTAAGGCAATGGTAGGTCGTGAGCTTACTAACAGATATCCAGTAAGAGAGGGAGTTACTATAGGTGACACCATTTTTGAGGTTAAGAACTGGAATGTATTCCATCCAGACGATCCAGATCGTCAGGTTCTTAAAGACATTAACATCGAAGTTAAAGCAGGAGAGGTAGTTGGTCTTGCAGGACTTATGGGTGCTGGTCGTACAGAATTTGCCATGAGTGTATTTGGACACAGCTACGGACAGAAAATCTCTGGAACAGTTAAGATTAATGGCGAGGAAGTAACTATCCACAATGTAAAAGATGCCATTAACAACAAGCTTGCTTATGTTACTGAGGATAGAAAGACAAATGGTCTTAATTTGATAGGCGATATCAAAGAAAACATGACTATTGCGGCTCGTCCTAAATTCTTCTCTAAGAGAGGTGTAATAAACGGTAACGATGAGATTTTAGCTGCTGAAGAATATAGAAAAAGAATTAACGTAAAAGCCAATTCCATCAATCAGGTGGTAGGTTCTCTTTCAGGTGGTAACCAGCAAAAGGTTGTACTTGCTAAGTGGATGCTTACCCAGCCGGATGTGCTTATCCTTGATGAGCCAACTCGTGGTATTGATGTCGGTGCTAAATATGAGATTTATTGTGTCATTAATGAACTTGCAAAAGCAGGTAAAGCTGTAATCGTTATTTCTTCAGAAATGCCAGAAATAATTGGTACATGCGACAGAATCTACGTTATTAATGAAGGCGAAATTGCGGGAGAGCTTTCAAGCGCAGAAGTTTCTCAGGAGAAGATTATGCAGTGCGTAATGGCACACAATAGAAAGGATGATGGAAATGGAAAAGAAGAGAGTTAATTTAGACATGAAACAATACGGCATGTTCATTGCCCTTATTGTTATTTATTTAATATTTGCTGCACTTACAGGCGGTAAAAACCTTACACCAATGAATATTAACAACTTAGTTATGCAGAACGGCTACGTTGTTATCCTTGCTATCGGTATGTTGCTTTGCGTACTTACTGGTAACGTCGACCTTGGTGTCGGTTCTGTAGTTGCACTTTGTGGTGCTTCTGCTGGTATTGTTATGATGGACTACAAGATGAATATGTGGGTTGCTATTATTGCAGCACTTGCTATTGGTCTTTTAGTTGGTATGTTTGCAGGATTCTTTATTGCTTACCTTAGCATCCCTCCATTCGTAGTTACCCTTGCTACAATGCTTATGGGCCGCGGTCTTACCTATACACTTTTGCAGGCACAGACTAAAGGTCCTCTTCCTGCAAACTACAACTTTATCGGTGCTGGTTTCCTCCCAACTTACAAGATCTTCTTTGGGGATGGAATCCTTGATTTAGTTTCAATCTTTGTTGCAATTATTGCATCAGTAGCACTTGTTTGGACAGAGCTTAAGAGCATCAAGACAAAGAAGAAATACAACTTTGCACTTGCTCCTACATGGCAGACAGTATTAAAGCTTGGTATTGAACTTTTCATTATTTGGTTCTTCTTCTACAAGCTTGCAAGATACAATGGACTTCCATTTGTTCTTCTTATCATGGTAATTCTCATTGGTATCTATGCTTTCGTTACAACAAAGACAGTAGCAGGCCGTCAGATTTATGCTCTTGGTGGTAACAGAAAAGCTGCTAACCTTTCAGGTATTGATACAAACAAAGTATTCTTCTGGGTATACACAAACATGGGTGTACTTTCAGCTATTGCAGGTATTGTACTTTCAGCAAGAAACGGTTCTTCAACACCAAAGGCTGGTGATGGTTTCGAAATGGATGCCATCGCATCATGCTACATCGGTGGTGCTGCCGTAGCCGGTGGTTCTGGTACAATCCTCGGAGCAGTAATCGGTGCCTTCGTAATGGGTATCCTTAACAACGGTATGTCACTTTTTGGATGGTCAACAGATATCCAGAAAATTGTTAAAGGTGCTGTTCTTCTCGGCGCTGTAACAGTGGACGTACTTTCTAAGAGAAAGAAAAATTAATTTGTGTTCCTAAAAGAGGCCGGGCAGGAGTTTCTTGCTCGGCTTTTTTGGACCTGGGGGACGGGGTTAGTGGTCCATTTTGCTATTTGAAAATGGACCACTGACTCCGTCCCCTAGGTCCATTTCTTCTATACTTGTGAAGCAATTTTTGCTATAATTTAGGCATGTTTTAGGTATTCGGGGGAATAATTTATGTACAATGTTATGCTTGTTGATGACGAGGAGGAAGTTCGCCTTGCCATCGAGAAAAAGATTAATTGGCAGGAGCTTGGATTCAATGTGGTGGCCACTGCGGAAAATGGCCAAGATGCATTAGAGAGAGCCCTTGAAACTCAGCCAGATGTTGTAATGACTGATGTCAATATGCCTTTTATGAACGGACTTGAATTTTCTAAGCAGTTAAAGGCTCAGCTGCCAGCTACTAAGGTGGTTATTTTTTCTGGCTATGATGAGTTTGACTATGCTAAGGAGGCAATCGAGCTTTCTGCTGAAGAATATATTTTAAAGCCAATAGATGCAGATGAGCTTTATCAGGTTTTTGCTCGGATTAAGGTGCGCCTTGATGACGAGGTAGATAAGCGTCGCAATATGGAGACTCTGGAGAAGTACTATCAGGAGAGTTTTCCTTTTTTTAGAGAGCAGTTTTTGATTGGTCTTATAGAGGGCCATATTGAGCCTGATAGGATTAATGAGATAGCAGCAGACTATGGACAAGGTATTGAGGGGAATTTCTATGCTGTCGGCATAATAAAGCTTTCCTTTGAAAATCAAAATGAAATTAATAACGATACAAGGCGTCTTCTTTGCGTTTCTTTAAATCAGCTTGCCAAGGAGAGGCTTGCTGGTCATGCTAATTATTATTGCCTTAATTATCTGGGCAATGTGATTGTGCTGGGTTGCTTTGAGCGAGCTGAAGAGTACGATGGGTTTGTTACAGACTTAGACAGAATTTGTAAGCTTTCTGCCAAGCTTTTGCAGACTAATACAACTGCGGGTGTTGGTGGTATGGTTACAGAGCTTAAGGATTTATTTAGCTCATTTAAATCTGCAGGAGAGGCAGTTGCCTACAGAATACTTTTAGATGAGAACCAGGCTATTCCTATAGGTGATGTGGAGCCTAAGGGTGCCCATATTAACTTATTTGAGACAGATAATGTAAATCAGATTTTAAAGCAGATAAAGATTGGTTCACCAGAAGAACTTAAGGGTTCAATACATGAGTTTTTCTCCAATCTTCATCAAAAAGGTGTGGCTCTTTATCAGCTGAAGCTTTCAATCTTAGAGGCTTATTTTGAGATAATTAAGCTGGCTAGAACATATGATATCAATTCTGAAGATGAAAAGGGTGACAAGGACATACTTGAACTTTTGGAAAAGGTAGAATCCCTTGATATGGTGGAAAAGTGGTTTGAGGACAGATGCTTTAAGGTAAAAGACATGGTCAATAAAACCAGACTTGATAGCACGGGACTTATGATAGAAAAGGCCAAGGGATTTATTGCAGAGCATTTTACAGAGTCGGATATTTCTGTTGAAAGTCTTTGCACTTATCTAAATGTTAGCCCTAACTATTTTTCGTCGGTATTCAAGAAAAACACGGGTCTTAGCTTTGTTTCATATCTTACTGATATTCGCCTCAAAAAAGCAGTAGAGTTACTGGAAAACACAGATGAGAAGGCCTATATGATTGCAGGAATGATTGGCTATGAGGAGCCAAATTATTTCAGCTATGTATTTAAAAAAGCTTATGGTATTTCACCATCAAAATATAGACAGCAGAGAGGTAATTAATGGAGCGCTTTGACCTAAGACATTATTTTCATCGGGTCAAGAGAGCTTCCAAAAGAAGAAGCATTCAGCTTATTATTTCATTGTCATTTACTATAGTTGCCATACTTAGCATGTCATTTATGGCATTTGCTTTTTACACCAACTATATTAACACTGCCAAGCAGGCTGCAATTGATAATAACAAGCAGGTCGTTGACCAGATGAGTTGGAATCTTAATTCCTATCTTAGAAATATGATGGGAATTTCTAATAGTATGTATTACAGTGTCATCAAAAATATGGATCTTACTAGTGACACCATGACCAAGGAAATGGATATTTTATACGAGGCCAATAAGGACAGCCTCATAAGTATCGCTTGTATTTCTCAGGATGGTGCCCTTATTTCTGCTGCTCCAATCGCAACTAGAAAAGCTGGCGTTGATTTTACTGAGCAGGATTGGTTCACAAACACTGAAGAGAAAATCGAGAACTTTCATTTCTCAACCCCACATGTACAGAATATGTTCGAGAGCAGTAACTACAGATATTTCTGGGTAGTTTCCTTGAGCCGTAGTGTGGATCTTAATTTTATGGGATACACAAGAAGAGGTATTCTCCTTGTAGATATGAACTATTCTGCCATAGAGCAGATGTTTTCAAGGGTAAATGAAAGAGGCGCTGGATACGTTTATCTGGTGGATTCAGATGGCGAGATAATCTATCACCCTAAGCAAAAGGCTATTTATGCAGGCCTTGTTAAAGAGAATAATTTGGTTGATGTCACTTACGATGATGGGGATTATATTGAGACATTTGAGGGAAATAAGAGAGCGGTTATCGTAAAGACGATAGGCTATACTGGATGGAAAATTGTGTCAGTTGTGCCTGTTTCTGAGCTTACAGGAGACTATAATCAGCTTAGAGTTTTTATGTTGGTTATAATTACATTTACCATTTTCTTAATAGTATTTGGCAATGTTATTATCTCTAAAATTGTTACTGATCCAATTAAGCGTTTAGAGGCATCTCTCAAGGATATTGAAGAGGGGGCTCTTGATGCTGAGCAGGTATATATAGGTGGTTCCCACGAGATTAGGCATCTAGGTAGGACCATTAAATCTCTTGTTGTCCAAATGAGAAATATCATGGATGAGCGAGTAAAGGAGCAAAAAGAAAAACGTAAATCCGAATTAAATGCGCTTCAGGCTCAGATTAATCCTCATTTCCTTTACAATACACTGGACTCAATTGTCTGGATGATTGAGACGGAAAAATATCCAGAGGCGATTTCCATGATTACAAGCCTTGCCTCCCTGTTTAGAATCAGTCTTAGCAAGGGTAATAACATAATCACAATAAAAGACGAGATAACTCATGCTAAAAACTATCTTGCCATCCAAAAGGTGCGCTATAAGAACAAGTTCGAGGCAAATATTGATATTGATCCAGCTATTGAGGATTGCATTACAATAAAGCTTATTATTCAGCCGTTAATTGAAAATGCCATTTATCACGCAGTTGGCGATTATGATGACGAGGGCGTGATTGATATAGTGGGATACGAGAAGGACGGTGATATATTTATCGAGGTTAGGGATAATGGAATGGGAATTCCACCTGAAACCTTGGAGAATCTTCTCAAGGATAAATCTCAGTCAAAAGGCAAGGGCTCAGGAATTGGTCTTTGGAATATCAACCAGAGAATCAACCTCTACTTTAAGGAGGAGTATGGCCTGACTCTTGAAAGCGAGCTGGATGTGGGAACAACAGCCACAATTCATCTTCCTAAGATGACTATGGAAGAATATCAGGGAGGTGAAGGTCGTGAAAAATAGGAAAATTATTATCGGCTTCATAATAGCCTTCTTTTGCCTGCTGCTGATAGAGACTTTTATATATCTAACTTACAGCAATACACAGAAAGATGAGGTAAAGATTGCCTTTATTGTTACAGGTGATAATTTAGATGAATGGGAGAGCATGAAGGCAGGAGCTGAGACTGCAGCTCTTGATAAGGACGTATCAGTAGATTTTGTAAATGTGCCTGTGGATTTAGGAAGCGAAGGTGAACAGGAAGCGGTTTTAAGAGCTTTTAACGATGGGGCTGACTATGCAGTGGTTGCCACTAGTGACTATCCTGCGATGATTTCTTTTATAAATGAAAGACAGCTTTTTAACAAAGTATTCTTGGCGAGAAATGGTGCTCTTAATGCTACTATAAATGGAGTGGTTGCAGATGATGAGGCTATAGGTACTGATTTTTCTAGGTATATTTCCTTTAATTATAACTGTAAGAATATTCTCATAGTTTCATCCCATGAAGATGTCAATGTGGATATTCTTAAAGAGTCTCTTATAGAGAATCTTGCTAGCAAGGGAATTAAGGCGGAGTACAGGCTTATGTCCTCTGATCCTTCTGTAATTAAAAAGTCTTTATATAACATAGAAATCCTAGGAAATTACGATGGGATAATCACCCTTGATTATTACACTATGGAGGGAGCGGCTTCTGGTAAATTGAGAATCAATAGAGATATAAAGGTATTCTCGGTTGATAACAGTCAGGAGGCAGTATATTACCTGGATTCTCAAGGAATTAATGCCCTTGCTTTCAAGGATGATTATTCAATGGGATTCCTGGCAGTTTTGCAAATTACAGACAAAAAAGAGTATGGAAATATGGCCTCTAACGCACCTCTTTACTACATAGCTGATAGAGAAAATATGTACAGTGATGAACTTGAAAAGGTGCTGTTTCCATTTGTTAAATAGGATAAAGGTATGAAAAAGGTATCATTATTAATTGTTTTTGTTTTGGTGGTTGGACTTATATGGGGATGCAATCTTCCAAATAATGATGTGGAGGAAGTCAGAACTATAAAAGTTGGAATTACAATGTACAATGAGTTTGACCCATTTACAGAAGAGATAAGACACAATATAGAAAACAACTTAACCCAGATTGCAGATAGACAGAATGTTGAAATCGTTACAACAACTGTATATTCCAGCCAAAATCAATTGGTTCAAAATGACCAGGTGGAGGATTTTATTGAAAAGGGTTATGACATAATATGTGTAAACCTTGTAGATAGAACTGACCCATCTGTGATAATTGAGACTGCTAAATCTACAGATACACCTATTGTTTTCTTTAATCGAGAACTGGTAGAGGATGATTTGAAGCGATTTGATAAGCTCTATTACGTAGGTGCAGAGCCTGAAGAGAGCGGAAGGATTCAGGGGGAGCTTGTTCTTTCTGCTCTTGAAAAGAGGTTTGATGAAATTGATATTAGCGGTGATGGTGTTATCCAATATATTTTGCTAGAAGGAGAAGTGGGACATCAGGATGCAATTATTCGAAGCCGTGTATCAGTGGAGACTATTTTAGATGGCGGAATCGAGCTGGAACGATTGGGAGATGAAATAGCCAATTGGGACAGAAAACAGGCTCAAACCAAGGTTACATCACTTCTTCAGGGATACCCGAGACAAATTGAGCTTGTAATTGCAAATGATGATAATATGGCACTTGGAGCTGTAGATGCTATGAAGATATTTAGAGTTCAAAACATGCCATTAATTGTAGGTGTCAATGGTGACCAGGAAGTATTGAAATATATTTCTGATGGAGTGATTGAGGGCACAGCTCTTAATAATGCTGAGGCTAAGGGCCGGGTTATTGCTGAGATGGCCTATGGAATTGCTGCAAATGGCAAGGTCCCTGATGATATTAATCTAGTGGATGGTAAGTATTACTATGTTCCATACATTAAGATAGATAGGAGCAATGTAAAGGAGTACATGGAGGAATAAAATTCCTATTGATAACATAGGCTTTAAAGGGTTATAATCTTTAAAGTCTATTATTATGTCTAAAAGTGTGCGAACAATAACGGAGGATAGTTATTTTGCTTGATAAATTAGAGAAAAAACTAGGTAAATATGCCATTAACAATTTGATTATTTACCTTTTATGTGGATATGCAATTGGTTATGTACTGTTGTTTGGACAGAGATTTACTGGAGTGCCATACCTTAGTTTTATGACATTGGAGCCACAACTTATTCTTCAGGGCCAGGTTTGGAGATTAATTTCATGGGTCCTTGTACCACCTAGTAGTCTTAGTCTTTGGACTATCATCATGTTTATGCTTTATTACCAGCTAGGTTCTGTGCTGGAGCGTACATGGGGTGCTTTCAAATTTAACGTTTATATATTTGGTGGAATTATATTTACAGTAATAGGCGCCTTTGTTGTTTATTTCTTTTTTCCACCTTTACTTGGAGGGGTTATTCCCCTTTCAATAGGCCAATATTTCAGTACATATTATATTAATTTGTCTATATTTTTGGCTTTTTCTGCATGCTTTCCTGATATGCAGGTGCTTTTATATTTCATTATTCCGATAAAGATGAAGTGGATGTCAATTTTCTACCTTGTTATTGTTGGATATAATGTATTCCAATATGTTAGTGCAGGAGAGTGGTGCGCCGCTGTACCTATCATTGCATCACTTTTGAATTTCTTTATTTTCTGGCTTATGACTAGAAAATATAATAGATACAATCCTAAGGAAATCCACAGACGTGCTGAGTTTAAGCGTCAGGTTACACCACCTAGAACTGCTTATCGGGATGGCACCCCTATTGCAAAGCATAAATGTGCTGTTTGTGGACGCACAGAGATTACTAATCCAGAATTAGAGTTTAGATTCTGCAGTAAGTGCAATGGTAACTATGAGTACTGCAGCGACCATTTATTTACTCATACTCACGTTAAGTAATTACTTTGATTTTTAGGCTGTCATTTATGGCAGATATTCGATGCAAAAATAATGGGAAGGAAATATTAGTAAAATGAGTGAAGAAGTAGTTAGCAAAAATTTTATCGAGCTTGAAATCGATAAGGATCTTAAGGAGGGGGTATACGACCACGTTTGTACACGTTTCCCACCAGAGCCAAATGGTTATTTACATATTGGACATGCTAAGTCAATCATCTTAAATTACGGTCTCGCTAAGAAATACAATGGTGAGTTCCACATGAGATTTGATGACACTAATCCTACAAAAGAAAAGGTAGAGTTCGTTGATTCAATCAAGGCTGACATTAAGTGGCTTGGTGCTGATTGGGGCGACCACCTTTATTTTGCATCAAACTATTTTGACAAGATGTATGAGGTAGCTGTTGACCTTATTAAGAAGGGTCTTGCCTATGTATCTGATCTTTCTGCTGATGAGATGAGAGAGTTCAGAGGTGATTTTGAGCACCCTGGTAAGGAAGATCCTAACCGTAATCGTAGCGTAGAAGAGAATCTTCAGATGTTTGAAGATATGAAAAATGGTAAATACGAAGATGGAAGCCATACACTTCGTGCAAAGATTGATATGGCATCACCTAATATCAATATGCGTGATCCAATCCTTTACAGAGTTGCCCACATGACACATCACAACACAGGTGACAAGTGGTGCATCTACCCAATGTACGATTTTGCACATCCACTTGAGGATGCTTTCGAGAATATTACACATTCAATCTGTACACTTGAGTTTGAGGATCACAGACCTCTTTATGATTGGGTGGTTAAGTCTGCAGGATTTGCTAATCCACCACGTCAGATTGAGTTTGCTAAGATGTACCTTACAAATGTTGTTACTGGTAAGAGATACATTAAAAAGCTTGTTGAAGATGGTATTGTAGATGGTTGGGACGACCCTCGTCTTGTATCTATCGCAGCTCTTCGTAGAAGAGGATTTACTCCTTCTTCAATTCAGAAGTTTGTAGAGCTTTCAGGCGTATCTAAGGCTAATTCGTCTTCTGACTATGCAATGCTTGAGTATTGTATCAGAGAGGATTTAAAGACAAGCCGTAGCCGTGTTATGGCAGTTCTTGATCCAGTCAAGCTTGTTATTGATAATTACGACAGTGATGATGTGGAGTGGCTTGATGCTCCTAACAACCTTGAGAATCCTGAGCTCGGTAGCCGCCAGGTTCCATTTGGTAAGGAGCTTTATATCGATAGAGAGGACTTCATGATTGAGCCTCCTAAAAAATACTTTAGATTATATCCAGGCAACGAAGTTCGCCTTATGAACGCATACTTCGTTACTTGTACATCTTATGAGACTGATGAGAATGGTAAGGTAACTTGCATTCATTGTACATATGACCCAGCTACTAAGGGCGGCGACGCTCCAGACGGTAGAAAGGTCAAGGGAACAATCCACTGGGTAGCAGCTAAGACAGCTTTAAAGGCTGAAGTGCGCCTCTACGAAAACATTGTGGACGAAGAAAAAGGAGTGTATAATGAAGATGGTAGTTTGAATCTTAATCCAAACTCCCTTACAGTTCTTAAAGATTGCCTTGTAGAGCCATCTATTAAGGATGCTAAGGCATATGATAGCTTCCAGTTTGTGAGACAGGGATTCTTCTGTGTTGATTCTAAGGATTCTAAGCCAGATGCTTTAGTATTCAATCGTATCGTTTCCCTTAAGAGCTCTTATAAAATTACAAAATAGCATTTAAGTGTTACCAACTAATTAGTTTTTAGTTAAAGGACGTATTATGAATTTACTTTCAGGAATGGAAAAATTTGGCTTCTCAATGGATGGGGAGCTTGATATTTTAGCCGATGAAAAGCAAAAGGCAGGGGCCACTCAGGCTGGTCAGGCTGCAGCACCGGTTGTAAAGGAAGAAAAGGACTTTATTCTTGATAAAAAGGTTAGATGTCCTGTATGTGATAAGGAATTCCCTATCAAGGCTGTTCTTGCTACAAAGCTTAAGCGTCTTGAGCCTGATTTCGACTTGAGACCTAATTATGAGTATGTTGACAAGTGCAAATATGACTTTATATCATGTCCACATTGTGGCTATTCAGCCCTTGATACCACATTCTCTAAGATAGATACAGCTAGAGTTAAGCTTATCCGTGCTGAGTTTTGTCCTAGTTTTAAGCCTCAGATAGGTGAGACACTTCCTGATATATATTCTTATGATTATTCAGTAGAGAAATTTAAGCTTGCTCTTATTTGTACACTTAAAAAGCGTGCTAAGATGTCAGAAAAAGCTTATGTTTGTCTTAAGATAGCTTGGCTTCGCCGTGCCCAGCTCAAGGAATTGCAGGGACAAAAGGATGCAGATCCTAAGGTGGTAGAGCTTGTAAAAAAAGAGTATGAAGGCTTCTATAAACAGGCGTACGAGGGATTCATGAAGGCAGTATCTTCAGAGACTCCACCATATTGCGGCATGGCTTCAGAGGCTGTTGAGTTTATGCTTGCCAACATGTCTATGCACTACAAGCAGTACGATGCAGCTATGAAACTTATAGCTAGACTTATTCAGTCACCTAGCACATCTCGTAAGCTTAAGGACAAGTGTGTTGACCTCAAGGATGAGATTACTGCTAAGGCCGCTGCTGCTAAGGCACAATCATAATATTTTTGATAAGACCACATATCAAGGGATTCCTTGATATGTGATTTTTGTTGTTATATGGAAATAGGGGAGAACCTGTTTCCAACAGTAGGATCATTGCTGTAAGCAATTATAAATGGCCCTGCTTTCCCGTAAAAGGAGAAGAATATGAACTGGATTAAATATTCGATTAATACAACTACAGAAGCTGAGGATTTTGTCAGCGCTTCACTTATGGAACTTGGTATTGATTCTATTGAGATAGAAAACAATGTACCTGTTTCAGGAGACAAGCAGGGTGGAGAGTTTGAAGAGCTTCAGCCTGATTTACCAGAGGATTTAGGTTTGTCAAAAGTCTGCTTTTATTTATCTGATGAAGAGGACCACGAGGTTTTATTATCTCAGGTAAAGACATCTTTAGCAGAGCTTAAGGACGTAATGGATATAGGTGAAGGCACCATTGATACATCTGTTACAAAGCAAGAGGATTGGATTAACAACTGGAAGCAGTTCTTTAAATCCTTCTACATTGATGACATTTTAATCAAGCCTACTTGGGAGAAGCTTCAAGCTTCCGATGAGGGCAAAATCTTTGTGGAGATTGATCCTGGTGTTTCATTTGGTACTGGCAAGCATGAGACCACTCAGCTTTGTATTAGACAGCTGAAAAAGTATCTCAAGCCAGGGGATGAAATTCTTGATATTGGATGTGGAAGCGGTATTCTTTCAATTATAGCAAGCAAGCTTTTAGACGGACAATGTCATCTTGTTGGTACAGATATTGATGAGGACTGTATTGCTTCTACCTATGAGAATTTCCAGGTTAATCATATAGATAAATCATCTGGCGATTTCTATGTTGGCAATCTTATCGACGACAAGGATTTGCAGGATAAGGTAGGATATGAAAAATATGATGTTGTAGTTGCTAATATTTTGGCAGATATCATTATTGCTATGGCTCCAGCTATTCCGCCTACAATGAAAAAGGACGCTTACTTTATTTCTTCTGGAATTATCGATTTTAAGGAAAATGAAGTTAAGGAAGCGTTGGAAGCTGTTGGACTTACTATTGTTGAAATAAACCATCAAGGTGAGTGGGTAAATATCACCGCACGTAAATAATATGCAACAGGTATTCATTGATAATTCGCCAGTAGATGGCGTAATAACAATAACTGGACAGGATGCACATCATCTGATTAGGGTAGTACGCCTTAAAAATGGTGAAAAAATAAGAGTGTCATGTTCTGACGGCAGCAATTATATTTGTCAGGTTAATGGACCAAGTGGCGATGATTTAATTGTTGATGTTATTGAAGAGGTCCCATCTACCGAGCTAAACAACCGTATATATTTATTCCAGGCAATTCCTAAGGGAGACAGAATAGAGACGATTATCGAAAAATGCGTTGAACTTGGAGTTTATGAGATTATCCCTGTGCAGATGAAAAACTGCATTGTAAAGCTTGATGATAAAAAGAAAAAGAACAAGCTTGCTCGTTATCAGGCTATTGCAGAATCTGCTGCCAAGCAATCAAAGCGTTCTATTATCCCTAGTATTCATGAGATTATGGACTTTAAGCAGGCTTATGAATATGCCTGTGATTTGGATGTTATTCTTTTACCATACGAGTGTAAAAATGGCATGAAAGACACATTTGATGTGCTTGCTGCTCTAAAGAAGGGCCAGAGCATTGGTGTGTTTATTGGGCCGGAGGGAGGATTTGATTCTTCTGAAATTGAGCTTGTTAAAGATAGAGCTAAGCTTATTTCTCTTGGAGGCAGAATCCTTCGGACTGATACAGCCGCTATATGTTCACTTAGTATGTTGATGCTTAAATGCGAGGAAATGTAATGATTTATTTTGATAATTCCGCCACCACCAGATGCTCTGATGAGGCGATGACAATAATGCAAGAATGTTTGCAGGAAAACTATGGCAATCCTTCTTCGTTGCACAGTATGGGTGCAAAGGGCAAGGATTATCTCAAGGACGCTAGAGACATTATTTCTGGCATATTAAAAGTTAATTCTAAAGAAATCTATTTTACCAGTGGTGGTACAGAGGGTAACAACCTTGCTATTCGCGGTGGAGCTATGGCTAAAAAGCGAAGAGGCAACCATATTATCACTACAAAGATTGAACATGCTTCAGTTTTAAATCCTGTAAAGGCTCTTGAAAAGGAGGGCTTTGAGGTTACATATCTTGGTACAGATGAATACGGCGTGATTAATCTTGATGAGCTAAAGGATGCACTTCGTGAGGATACTATTCTTGTTTCAATCATGATGGTTAACAATGAGATTGGTGCACTTCAGCCAGTTGCAGAGGCAGGCAAGCTTATTAAGAGCTTTAACAAGGACATTTTATTCCATGTTGATGCTATTCAGGCCTTTGGAAAGTTCAAGATACTTCCAAAGAAAATGGATATAGATTTTCTTACAGTCAGCGGACATAAGATTCACGGTCCAAAGGGATCTGGATTTATATATATTAATGAGGCTATCTTTAATATTATGGTACCTCAGATTTTAGGTGGCGGCCATGAGAGAGGGATGCGCTCGGGTACAGAGAATGTTCCGGCTATAGCAGCTCTTGGAATAGCAGCGAAGGCTTGCTATGACAATCTTGACAGCAATGCTTCTCACATGTATGCTATGAGACGTCGATTGATTGAGGGCGTTTCTTCTATAGATGGCGTCAGTGTCAATGGACATCTTGATGATAATAGCGCACCACACATTGTAAGTGTATCTATAAAGGGTAATAGGACTCGTGCTCAGGTTATTCTTAATGCACTTCAGGATAATTACGGCATATTTGTATCAGCGGGTTCTGCTTGTTCATCTAACAAGCCGGCTATTAGCGAGACTTTAAAGTCTATTGGACTTGAGAAGGATTTGCTTGAACGTACAATACGTTTTAGCTTCTGTCCTGAGAATACAATGGATGAAGTAGAAGAGGCTATTAAGGCGCTTACAGATTTAGTTCCTAAAATGACATTATAAAGGATGGGAAATATGACATATCAGGCATTTTTGATTAAATATTCAGAGATTGGTGTTAAGGGCAAAAATAGATACGTTTTTGAAGATGCTCTTGTTACACAGATTAAGAGAGCTTTAGACCCAGTAGAGGGTAAGTTCGTTGTTAGAAAGCAAAGCGGTAGAATTCTTGTTTCTATAGATGGCGAATACGATTATGATGAGGCAGTAGATGCGTTGCAACATGTATTTGGTATCAGCGCTATTTGTCCTACTGTTGTTGTACCAGATGAGGGCTTTGACGCAATGGCAGAGGCTGTTATCAAGTATGTTGATGAGGAGTTTGAGGATAAGAATTTCTCTTTCAAGGTAATGGGACGTCGTGCTAACAAGCAGTATCCTATGACTTCAATGGAGGTTGCTGCTGAGATTGGAGCCCGTCTTTTAGATGCATTCCCAGAGATGCATGTTGATGTACACAAGCCAGAGCGCATTATCTATGTAGAGGTAAGAGAGAATATTGCAATCTATTCTACAGAGATTCCTGGCCCACATGGCATGCCTGTAGGTACAGCTGGCAAGGCTATGCTTTTACTTTCTGGTGGTATTGATTCACCTGTTGCAGGCTACATGATTGCTAAGCGTGGCGTTAACCTTTCAGCTACATATTTCCATGCACCACCTTATACATCTGAGCAGGCTAAGCAAAAGGTAGTAGACCTTGCAAAGCTTGTTGCTAAGTATTCAGGTCCTATTGATTTACATATTGTAAACTTTACAGATATTCAGCTTTATATATATGAGCAATGTGCTCATGAGGAGCTTACAATCATTATGCGTCGTTACATGATGAGAATTGCAGAGCACTTTGCAAAGGAAAATGACTGTCTTGGTCTTGTTACTGGTGAGTCTATTGGACAGGTTGCCAGCCAGACAATGCAGTCTCTTAACTGTACAAATGCAGTTTGCTCACTTCCTGTATACAGACCACTTATCGCTTTTGATAAGCAGGATATTGTTGATATTTCAGAGAAGATTGATACTTATGAGACTTCAATCTTGCCTTACGAGGATTGCTGTACAATTTTCGTTGCAAAGCATCCTGTTACAAAGCCAAAGCTTGAGGCTATTGAAAAGCACGAGCACAATCTTGATGAGAAGATAGATGAGCTCATGAAGCAGGCAATTGAGTCTGTTGAGATTGTAAAAGTACGATAACAAAAAGGAGCTTTGCTATATAAGCAAAGCTCCTAAATATTTACTGTCAGTTGGGATTAAACGATATAATCCTTTAATGTAGACATAACGTCTTCTGCATCACCTTCAGCGTGAACTGTGAGATCGATTGGCTTAGAAAGGTCAAGGGAGAAAATACCCATGATAGACTTAGCATCGATAACATAACGTCCGCTTACAAGATCAAAATCATAATCAAACTGGCTGATGGTATTAACGAAAGACTTTACCTTGTCAATTGAATTAAGAGAAATTTGAACTGTTTTCATGCTTTTGCCTCCTCCGAAGATTTATAAAAAATATAAGATTATACTAAATCAACGATGCCCAAAAGTCAACAAACTATTGATTAATTCACAACAATTAGAAAGGCTATTTATATATGAAAAAAGCGGCTTTACACAACCTTGGTTGCAAGGTTAATGCATACGAAACCGAAGCCATGGAAGAACTCCTTAAAAAGGATGGTTTTACCATAGTAGGATTTGATGAAATGGCAGATGTATATGTTATTAATACTTGCTCTGTTACAAATATAGCTGACAGAAAATCTCGTCAGATGATACATAAATGCAAAAAGCTTAATCCTGATGCTTGTGTAGTAGCAGCTGGTTGTTATGTTCAAAACTTCGGCAAGGAAGTTGCTGATGAGCTAGGAGCAGATATTATACTTGGCAACAATAAAAAGAATGAGCTTGTAGGTAAAATACATGAGTATTTTGCTAATCTTGATGAGAGTTCTGGTCCTATTCTCGACTGGATAGATATAAATGATGGCAACGTATCATATGAAAATATGGTAATTGAAAAGGATTCTGAACACACTAGAGCATTTGTAAAAGTTCAGGATGGTTGTAATCAATTCTGTAGTTATTGCATTATTCCATTTGCTAGAGGTCGTATCAGAAGTCGTGATATAGATGATGTTATTTCAGAGGTTAAAGGACTTGCTAAGAATGGATACAAGGAGGTTGTTATTACCGGTATTCACCTTAGCTCATATGGCAGTGGTACGGATTATACACTTGCTGATTTGCTTGAGGCTGTTGAAAAAATAGAGGGTGTTGAGCGTATTCGTCTAGGTTCTTTGGAGCCTCAGATTGTAACAGAGGATTTTGCAACTAGAGTTTCTGCCCTTAAAAAACTCTGTCCACATTTCCATCTTTCCTTACAGTCAGGCTGTGATACTGTTCTCAAGAGAATGAACAGAAAATACACAATTGAAGAGTATACTAAGGGCGTTAACATCCTTAGAAAGTATTTTGATGATCCAGCTATTACAACAGATATCATTGTAGGCTTCCCTGGGGAGACTGAAGAAGAGTTTGCAATCACAGAAGACTATGTTAAAGAGATAGCTTTTTATGAGCTTCATGTATTTGCGTACTCTAAGAGAAAGGGCACAAAGGCTGCTACTATGCCAGGCCAGATTACAAATGCCGTTAAAAAGCAGCGCAGTGCTAGTCTTATTGCGCTTGGAAATGAGACAACTTTACAGTACAGAAAGTCTCATATAGGAAAGACTCTAGATGTTTTGTTTGAAGAAGAGGCTACAATTGATGGCGAAAGCTATTACATTGGTTTTTCAAAAGAGTACATTAAATGCGCAATTAAATCTGATGGTAAGACCGATTTTTCTAACTGCATTATGCAGGTAAAAGCAAAGGAAATTATAGGCGACGGTCAGTACTTGGTTGTTGAAATTTAAGGTTTTCTATATTACAATAGGGCTAAGCAAAAGCTATTATTGTATATTAATTTCTAATGATTCTTATATAGTTTAGTAATAGTGTGGGAGTTTGAGAGACGAGGTTTTTATGGCAGATTTAAGTAACACACAATATTTTAAGGTTCAAAAGGATAATCCTGTTGGAGTAAAGGAAGTAATCGAGCAGGTGTATAGTGCACTTTCCGAAAAAGGCTACAATCCAGTGAATCAGATTGTGGGCTACATAATGTCTGGTGATCCTACATATATTACCAGTCATAATAATGCTAGAAGCCTTATTATGAAAGTTGAACGTGATGAGCTTGTTGAAGAGCTTCTAAAGGAATATATTTCTAGTGAGAGCTGGAGAAAGTAATGGGAAGAATTCTTGGTCTTGATTATGGGACGAAAACAGTTGGGGTCGCGCTAAGTGACCCTTTGCTTTTGACTGCACAGGAGTTTGAGACGATTACAAGAGAACGTGCCAGTGCTTTGCGCCATACTCTCGTTAGAATAAAAGAAATATGTGAAGAGTACGATGTTGAGCTTATTGTTCTAGGTTACCCTAGGAACATGGATGACACAGAGGGATTTCGTTGCGAGGACACTCTCAAGTTCAAGGGACTTCTTGAGAAGAGAGTGGATATTCCTATTGTGCTTGTGGACGAGCGACTTACTACCGTATATGCGGATGAGATACTAGAAGAATCAGGAGTCGCAAAAAAGGATCGTAAGAAAGTTATCGATCAAATTGCGGCAGCAATAATTTTACAAGACTACTTAGACAATAAATAGCCAGTAAATATCAAGCTCTTAGATTTCTCAAGCGAATCGTGTTAGATGAGCGGAGAAATACTAAGGCTTGAGATTGTAACTGGCGAGAAAGGTATTAGGATGGATAAAATTATTTTTACCGGTGATGACGGAGAGAACATTGAATTTTTTGTAATTGAGGAGACTCAGTTATCAGGAAATAAATATTTACTTGTTTGTGATAGTGAAAACGAGGACGAGGATAGTGAGGCCACTATTCTTAAGGAGACTGCATTAGATGGCGACGAGGTCGTTTACGAGTTTGTAGAGGATGACGTTGAATTTGAGGCAGTTGCAAAACTATTTGACGAGTTAGTTGGCGAGGATGCTGACATTGAATTTTAATTGATTTATTAACTTGATTTTTTATTATTTTAGGAGGTTATTTTTTGAAAAAGAAAACTGAACAGACGGCTGAAAGGCTAAAGATTATTCCACTTGGAGGTCTTGAGCAAATCGGCATGAATATTACTGCGTTCGAATACGGAGACAGTATTATTGTTGTGGATTGCGGACTTTCATTTCCTGAGGATGATATGTTGGGCGTGGATCTGGTTATTCCAGATGTTTCATATCTCAAGGAGAATCAAGACAAGCTTAAAGGCTTTTTTATCACCCATGGTCACGAGGATCATATAGGTGCTATTCCTTATGTTTTTAAGGAGCTTAATGTTTGTCCTATTTATTCTACTAAGCTTACTAATGGCCTTATCGAGCACAAGCTTGAAGAGCACAAGATGCTCACAAAGGTTAAGCGTAAAATTGTTAAATATGGTACACATATTAACGCTGGCGATTTCAGAGTTGAGTTTATTCGTACTAACCATAGTATTCAGGATGCTGCAGCTCTTGCTATTTATTCTCCAGCAGGTATTGTTGTGCACACAGGCGATTTCAAGGTTGATTACACACCTGTATATGGTGACCCAATCGACTTACAGCGTCTTGGCGAAATAGGAAAGAAGGGCGTACTTGCCCTTATGTGCGATAGTACAAATGCAGAGCGCCCAGGATTTACTGCATCAGAGAAAACTGTAGGTAAGACTATCGATTCTATTTTTGCTGATAACACATCAAGCCGTATTATCATTGCTACATTCGCGTCAAATGTTGACCGTGTACAGCAGATTATTAATTCGGCAGACAAATATGGAAGAAAGGTATGTGTAGAGGGTCGTTCAATGGTTAATACTATTGATACTGCTTCAAAGCTTGGCTATCTTCACATTCCAGACAATACACTTATTGATATCGAGTCACTTAAGGCGTACCCAGATGAGAAAATTGTACTTGTTACAACAGGTTCTCAGGGTGAGTCTATGGCAGCTCTTTCTCGTATGGCTAATGGTACACATAAAAAGGTACAGATTAAGCCAGGTGATATGATTGTATTTTCATCTCATCCAATTCCAGGTAACGAGAAGGCTGTATCTAATGTTATCAATGACCTTACTATGCGTGGAGCTCAGATTGTAATGCAGGATGTTCATGTATCAGGACATGCTTGCGCTGAGGAAATCAAGCTTATCTATTCTTTGGTTCGCCCTCAGTATGCAATTCCTGTCCATGGTGAGTACAAGCATCTTGTGGCTCAGGCTAAGATCGCCGAGTCTCTTGGTTGGGACCATGATCATATTAAGATAATTCACTCTGGAGATGTTCTTGAACTTGGAGATAATTACTCTAAGATTACTGGTCATGTTCATACAGGTGCCATCATGGTTGATGGTATTGGTGTAGGTGATGTAGGTAATATCGTTCTTAGAGATAGACAGAAGCTTGCTGAGGATGGAATTATCATAGTTGTGCTTACACTTGATTCAGCTACAGGTACAGTTCTTGCTGGACCAGATATTGTATCTAGAGGATTTGTTTATGTAAGAGATTCTGAGGATCTTATGGATAGTGCTCGTGCTGTTCTTGCTGAGACTATGGAGGTTCTTGAGGAGAAGAACATTACTGATTGGAACAAAATCAAGGGAGATATCAGAGATAATCTTTCTGATTTCGTATGGCACGAGACACAGCGTCGCCCTATGATTATTCCAATTATCATGGAAGTATAAAATGATTGTTGATGAGAGATATACCACCTATTTGAATAGCCTTTATCCTGAGCTTAGCCCAGTGTTAAAGGATATTCAAAGGGAGGCATTAGAGAGTTATGTACCTATCATCAGGCCTGAGACGGTAAATTTACTACAGCTTCTCATTAAGATGAATCAGCCCAAGACAATTCTTGAGGTTGGAGCAGCAGTTGGATTTTCTGCTAATCTTATGGCTGAGGCTGCAGGTGATGATGTTAGGATTACCACTATAGAAAATTATGAGCCTCGCATTCCTATCGCAAATACGAATTTCAAAAGGACTGGAAGAGATAATCAGATTACTCTTTTAGAGGGAGATGCAATGGAGATTCTTCCTACCTTAGAGGGACCTTTTGATTTTATATTTATGGATGCAGCCAAGGGACAATACATCAATTTCTGGCCAGAGATTAAGAGGCTTATAAGAGATGGTGGAGTAGTTGTTACTGACAACGTTTTGCAGGATGGAGATATAATAGAATCTCGTTTTGCAATCACTAGACGCAATCGCACTATTCATAAGCGGATGCGTGATTATTTATATGAGTTGACCCATGACGAGGATTTTTCTACTACGATACTTCCTCTAGGGGACGGTGTTAGTATATCTGTGAAAGGAAAGTAATGAGAAATACAGAGTTATTAGTTCCAGCAAGCAGCCTTGAAGTACTTAAGGTTGCTGTTATTTATGGAGCAGATGCAGTTTATATCGGTGGAGAGGTGTATGGCCTTAGAGCTAAGGCTAAGAACTTCTCAAAAGAGGATATGATTGAGGGCATTAAATTTGCCCATGATCATGGTGTAAAAGTTTATGTTACAGCTAATATTTTAGCTCATAACGGAGATTTAGAGGGCGTTAAGGAATACTTTAAAGAGCTTAAGGAAATTAAGCCAGATGCTCTTATTATTGCCGACCCTGCTGTCTTTATGCTTGCAAAGGAAATCTGTCCTGAAATAGAGCGTCATGTCAGCACACAGGCTAACAACACAAACTACGGCACATACAAATTCTGGTATGACCTAGGCGCTAAGAGAGTTGTTTCTGCTAGAGAGCTTTCTCTTGCGGAGATAAAAGAGATTAGAGCCAATATTCCAGATGATTTAGAAATAGAGACATTTATTCACGGAGCAATGTGCATTTCATATTCTGGACGTTGCCTCCTTTCTAACTATTTTACTGGTCGTGATGCTAATCAGGGTGCATGCACTCATCCATGTAGATGGAAGTATGCTGTTGTTGAGGAACAGAGACCTGGTGAGTATTTCCCAGTTGAGGAAAATGAAAGAGGTACTTACATTTTCAACTCTAAGGACCTTTGTATGATAGAGCATGTGCCTGATTTACTTGAGTCAGGTATAGATAGTTTCAAAATAGAGGGACGAATGAAGACTGCTCTTTATGTTGCGACTGTTGCTCGTACATACCGCAAGGCTATTGACGATTGTAAGGAATCTATAGAAAAATATGAGGCTAATTTAGATTGGTACAAGGAACAGATTGCTGCTTGTACATATCGTCAGTTTACAACAGGATTCTTCTATGGCAAGCCTTCTGAGGAATCTCAGATTTACGATAACAATACCTACAATATCGGTTATACATATTTGGGTATTGCCGGAGCCGCTGATAATCAAGGATATTTTGAAATTGAGCAGCGCAATAAATTTTCAGTGGGCGAAACTATTGAAATTATGAAGCCAAACGGAGATAATATAGAGGTAGAAGTTCTTGGTATTAAAGACGAAACTGGTGCGGATATGGAAAGCTGTCCACATCCAAAGCAAAAGCTTTTCATTAAGCTTAGCGTTACACCGGATGAGTTTGATTTACTTAGACGCAAAGAAGCATAACATAACTTCTTGTGGTAATCCCACAAGAACCTACAGGTTTTAATTACGAGGAGAATAAGATGGCAGAGAGTAAATATGTGGCTTATGTTGGTACTTACACTCACGAGACTAGTGTTGGTATTTATGTTTATGATGTTGATCCTGATAAGGGACTTCTTAAGGAGCGCAGTGTAGCACCAATTAATAATCCATCAGACATTATTAATTCAAAGGACAACAAATTCCTTTATTCGATCGCTGATGAGGGTGTGGCTTCCTTCAAGATTCTAGAGAATGGTGATTTGGAAAAGATGAATCAGGAATGGGTTGGAGGCATGCGTGGCTGCAATCTTTGCGTAGATTCTCAGAATAGATATTTATTTGTAGCAGGATATCACGATGGTCGTGTTACAATGATGAATTTAAATAAGGATGGTAGCATCGGCTCTATCGCTGATGGTATTTTCCACCAGGGTATTGGTAAGTCAGTTGCTGATAGACCACTTTACCCACACTGTACATGTGTAGAGCTTACTCCAGATGAGAAGTTCTTATGTGTTGTAGAAAATGGTCTTCATCAGATTAAAATCTACGAAGTAGATTATGAGATGGGCAAGCTTCGCCTTGTAGACATTGTAAGATGTGCTATGGGTTCTGCACCTCTCAAGATGAAGTTTTCTAATGATGGCAAGTATGCTTATGTAATTACAGAGATGTCAAATGAAATCCTTGTATATGATTATCATATTATCGAGGGACATCCTGATTTTGAAAATATCCAGACAGTTTCACTTCTTGTAGGAGTTGATGAGGAGATTTCTACTGGTACTAATATCAAGTTTGGCGATGATGATACATTCCTTTATGCAAGTGTAGATGGTCTCAATGCTATCTGCATGTACAAGAGAGATGTTAAGTCAGGCAAGATCGATTACTTCGCTCATAGCTTTATTAGTGGTGATTATCCTAAGAGCTTTGCTGTATTGCCAGGAGATAAGTATTACGTTTCTCTCAATCATGACACAAATGAGATTCGTAGCTTTACAATTGATAAAAAAGAGGGACATTCTCTTATGCAGAATGCACCTATCAAGATTGCAAAGCCAAATAGTATTGTAGTTGTAAAGATTAAATAGGTCTTTAGTGTGGGGCTGTTTTAAACAGCCCTTTTTTTGGAGGGAGAAAAATGGCAGGTTCAACATTCGGAAATAGAATTTCCATTACCACATGGGGCGAGTCTCACGGGGCAGCTCTAGGCGTTGTTATTGATGGTTTTCCAGCTGGGCTGAAGCTGTGTGAAGAAGATATTCAGGTTTATTTAGATAGAAGAAAGCCTGGACAGTCTAAATTTACTACAGCTAGAGCGGAGGGAGACAAGGTAGAAATCCTTTCAGGTGTATTTGAAGGACATACTACTGGTACACCGATTTCTTTGATGGTTAGAAATCTTGACCAGCACTCTAAGGATTATGGCGATATCGCTACTACCTTTAGACCTGGACATGCTGATTATGGTTTTTATGAGAAATTTGGTCGTCGCGATTACAGAGGCGGCGGACGTTCTTCTGGTAGAGAGACAATTGGCAGAGTTGCTGCTGGTGCTATTTGCGCTAAGCTCCTTAGAGAGCTTGGTGTTGAGGTATTCGCATATACGAAATCTATCGGAGATATTAGAGTATCTGAATTTGAATTAGGAGAGAGAGATTTAAATCCACTTGCTATGCCTGATTCTCTTGCAGCTAAGGAAGCTCAGGAGTATCTTGAAGCATGCATGCTTAACAAAGACAGTGCAGGCGGTGTTATTGAATGTGTAATCACTGGCGTGCCAGCAGGAATTGGTGAGCCTGTATTTGATAAATTAGATGCTAAAATTGCTCAGGCACTAGTATCAATTGGTGCAGTTAAGGGCGTTGAGATTGGTGATGGTTTCGAGGCTTCTAAATCAGTGGGAAGTATTAACAACGACGCCTTTGAGATGGTTGATGGCAGAATTGTTAAGACTACTAATCACAGCGGTGGAATTCTCGGCGGTATTTCTGATGGAGACGATATTATAGTTAGAGCTGCTATTAAGCCAACACCATCTATTTCTCAGGTGCAGCATACTGTTAACGAAAATGGCGAGAACGTTGATATAGAGATTCATGGAAGACACGATCCTGTTGTTGTTCCTCGCGCAGTTGTTGTAGTTGAGGCAATGTGCGCTATTACTATCTGTGATGCTATGCTTTCACATATGACAGATAGAGTTGATTATATTAAGGAGTTTTATAAGAATTGAAGTACGAGTTATTAAAAACTGAGGGTAAGGCTAAAAGAGGCAGATTTCATACTGTTCATGGTGTGATTGAGACTCCTGTATTCATGAATGTTGGTACAGTTGCAGCCATAAAGGGTGCGGTTTCTACCGATGATTTAAGAGAAATCAAATGCCAGGTAGAGCTTTCTAACACATATCATCTTCATGTTCGTACAGGCGATACTCTTATTAAAGAACTTGGCGGTTTACATAAGTTTATGAACTGGGACAGACCAATTCTTACTGATTCTGGCGGATTTCAGGTGTTTTCTCTTGCAGGTATTCGAAAGATAAAAGAAGAGGGAGTTACATTCAATTCCCATATAGATGGACGCAAGATTTTTATGGGTCCAGAGGAGTCTATGCAGATTCAATCTAATTTAGGTTCTACAATTGCTATGGCATTTGATGAGTGTCCACCTGCACTTGCAGAACGTAAATACGTAGAGGATTCTGTGGCGAGAACTACCAGATGGCTCTATCGCTGCAAGGATGAGATGGAGCGTCTTAATTCTTTAGATGACACTATTAATAAGGAGCAGCTTTTATTCGGTATCAATCAGGGGGCTGTTTTTAATGACATTAGAATCGAGCATGCAAAGCAGATTTCAGAGCTTGATTTACCGGGATATGCAGTTGGCGGACTTGCTGTAGGCGAGAGTCACGAGCAGATGTATGACGTTCTTGACAATGTAGTGCCTCACCTTCCACAGAACAAGCCAACATACCTTATGGGAGTTGGTACTCCTGCTAATATTCTAGAGGCAGTGGATAGAGGTATAGATTTCTTTGACTGTGTTTACCCTAGCAGAAATGGACGACATGGTCATGTATATACCAATCATGGCAAGCTGAATCTTTTCAATCAAAAGTTTGAAAAGGATATGCGCCCTATAGAAGAGGGGTGTGGCTGTCCTACATGTAGAAGCTATTCTAGAGCATATGTCCGTCATCTTCTTAAGGCTAAGGAGATGCTTGGTATGAGACTTTGTGTTCTTCATAATCTCTATTTCTACAACACAATGATGGAAGAGATTAGAGATGCTTTAGATGCAGGCAATTTTGCAGCATATAAGAAATTCAAATTAGAGTCTATGGCTGCAGGAGAACAGTAAGATAAATATTAGTAATTGATATTTGGATTTTTCTTAAATTAATATTAATTCATGGAAAAATGTTGCTTACGAAATGGTATTTATGTAAAATATACATCAGTGTTATAAAGGCTATTAGCCATAGTTTAGGAGGATAATTTAATGGACGGAATGAACAGCTCAATCAGCTTAATTATTTGGATTGTAGTACTTTTTGTATTCATGTATTTCTTCATGATTCGCCCACAGAAGAAGGAGCAGAACGCTAAGACAGCTATGATGAATTCTCTTGCAGTAGGTGATACAGTACTTACATCAAGTGGTTTTTATGGTGTTATCATCGCTATTCCAGATGAGACAACTGTTATTGTTGAGTTCGGTAGCAACAAGAACTGCCGTATTCCAATGCAGAAGGCTGCTATTGCTCAGGTAGAGAAGCCTGAGGACGCAGTAAAGACTGAGTCTAAGTAATTAACAAAATAAAAAGCCATCTGGTTACACTTTCAAGCCTTATAGTTGCTATGCTTAAGCGACTTTAAGAGCGCGATAGTTACCAGGTGGCTATTTTTATGCCAATATGTTAATTACTTTTTGCGGCGGCGTAAGTATTCGGAACCCTTATCCAAAAGTGCCTTTGTAGAGGCAACTGGATGAGTAAATTTTGCAATATGACGGAACTGACCGCGCTGAGTTGCTGTGGCATTTTTGATCCATTGCTTAACATATTCTGTAGAAAGTCGTTCCTTGATTGCAGTGTCATCTTCATCGTCAGATGTCTCAGGCTTGGAATATAGAGCCTCTACACGCTGAGCCATTTGAGCGTTGATCTGATCATTGATGCGCTCGAATTCCTTGGCAAAGCTTGTGAGAGCTGAAATAGTTAGTGCCATATCAAATCCAAAAACAAACATAAATAGTAATGCTAAAAGCTCTACCAATAATTGAGGTATCATGTCAACTACATGAATTACTGGAGGTTCAATAAATTGAGTAACTATGATTCCTGCAATTCCAAAGCATACAGTAAAGATTAGGCATACTCGTCCGTTTATGTTCAGTGGGAGATGCGAATAATCCCACCATCTGGCATGAAATTTTTTTTCTAATAAATATGAAGTGGAATATTCAAGTATGAATGAGCCGATAGCACATCCTAAAAAGATAGTAAGATAGGATGGGTGTGAAAAGCGCTGGATTGGCAACTCCACGAATAAAAACTGGGCAGATATTGCGCCCACTCCGTATAGTGGAATACATGGGCCATAGAGGAATCCGCGATTCTCCCAGGCCTTTTCACTGACTGTGCAGTAGATAGTCTCATAAATCCATCCAAAGAAACTGTATATTATAAAACAAACAAAATATTTACTTAGCATTTTTCTCCCCGCTTTGATCTAGTTAAATAATTTTACGCATTTATGTTAGTATAAATTACATTGTTATAAAATTAAAGATGTTCATAGTTTTTTCTTATTAAGATGATAAGATAATACTAACTATAAGCTGCATTAAAGGGTGGTGTTAATATGCTAGGTATTAATTCAGCATATAATGTAGTAGGTCAGCCAAATGGACTGACTTTCAGCGAGAATAAAGTTGCAAAAGAAATAAAGCTACAAGGTGGAAATGAGGCGTTAGCCAAGAATTATGCTTCCGAAAAAGCGGCAAAGAGAGCCGGAGTCATAGAGTGCGAAACATGTGCAAACAGAAAATATCAGGATGGCAGTGATGAAAATGTTTCCTTTAAATCTGCACAACATGTTTCACCTGAGGCTGCAGGCGCTAGGGTTAGAGGTCATGAGCAGGAGCATGTAAGCAATGCTTATGACAAGGCGGCAAAAGAAGGTGGCAAAGTCATCAATGCCTCTGTGGCTATTCATACTGCTATATGTCCTGAGTGTGGAAGAACCTACGTGTCTGGTGGTACTACAACCACTCAGATTAAATATCCTAATGAGGATAATCCTTATCAAAAATCAAGAAAAGCAGCAGATGAAGGAGCCCTTGCAGGAATGAATTTTGATGCTAAACTTTAAGGGGTTGAAATACTCGAAACGCTATGATATACTTCAAATGTTGCGAAAGATGTAGCAAATAATTAACCCCTAAATAGGAGGCAATATGCAGACTTTAAGATATGTTTTAATCGGTTTATTAATAGCAATTTGTGTGGTACTCACAGTTATAATATTATTCCAAGAAGGAAAGCAGAATGGACTTGGCTCATTATCAGGCCAGCAGTTCGATTCATACTGGAGCCGTAATAAGGGACGTTCTAGAGAGGGCTTACTTGTTAAACTTACAAGTGTTTGCGTTATCCTTTTCTTCGTTCTTTCAGCAGTTCTTAATATTAAGAGTTTTTAATAACTAAGTATGTTATGCCACCCTTTTGGGTGGCTTTTCGTGTTTTATTAGAGGGTAATTACTAGGAGATTATATGAACGAATTTGAAAAACAAAAGCATTTTTTGATGGATGTCTTTAAGAGTCAGGCTTATATCCCTATGAAGAAAAAGGATTTAGAGATATTGCTTGATGTACCTAAGGACAAGAGGGCTGAGTTTGCTATGGTTCTGGATGAACTTGTAGGTCAGGGCCAGGTGGAGATTACAAAGCGAGGCAAATATCAGATACCTGAAAATCGACCAAAGTTCATTAAGACTAAGGATCATCGTTCCAAAAAGCCTACTAAGGCTGAGCAGGCTTCTAAAAAGCAGTCATTAAATGCAGTTGCAAAAAAGGCTAATCAGCCTAAATATGACAATATAGAACCTGACATTATCGGTAGATTTATTTCTCACAAGGATGGCTTCGGCTTCATAGAGGTCGAGGGACAGGAGGAAGATTACTTCGTTGGTAGAGATAATACTGGCTTTGCCATGCAAGACGACATAGTCGCTGCAGTATTGACTTTTGGAGCACCTGGCAAGCGTCAGGAGGCCAAGGTCATTAGGATTATCACCCACGGCTTTTCAGATGTTGTTGGTACATACGAGAAGAGTGAGAATTTTGGATTTGTTATTGCGGATAGTCAAAAGCTTGGACGAGATATTTTTATCCCGGCCGGTAGAGATCTAAATGCTGTAACAGGTCACAAGGTAGTATGTCACATTGATGACTATGGCGATGATAGCCACAAGCCTGAGGGACATATCACTGAGATTTTAGGTCACAAAAATGATCCGGGAGTTGATATTTTATCTATTATCCGTAGCTTTGGCATTGAGACAGAGTTTCCTGATAAGGTGATTAAGCAGGCTTCTACTGTAGCTAAGCCAGTTTCCGAAGCTGATATGGCTGGACGTAATGATATTAGAGATTTGTGTGTCATTACTATTGATGGCGAAGACACCAAGGACATTGACGATGGAGTTTCACTTGTTAAGGATGGTGATAACTACGTATTAGGAGTCCATATTGCTGATGTTACCAACTATGTGCAGGAGTCTTCGGCACTTGATGTGGAGGCTCTAAAGCGTGGTACGTCCGTTTATCTTGCAGATAGAGTTATACCAATGCTTCCACATACTCTTTCCAATGGTATGTGTTCCCTTAATGAGGGGGAGGATAGACTAGCCCTTTCTTGTATCATGACATTTAATCCTAAAGGAGAGCTTGTTGATCACGAGATTTGCGAGTCGGTTATCCATAGTAATCATCGTATGACTTATACGGATGTGTATGCTATGATGACAGGTGATGAGGATACTAGAGCAAAGTACTCTGATATAGCAGAGATGATTGATGAGATGGCTCAGCTTTCAAAGATTCTCAGGGCTAAGCGCAAGAAGAGAGGGGCTATCGACTTTGATTTTCCAGAGACTCATATTCTAATAGATGAGAATGGAAAGGTGGTTGGACTTGCACCATATGAGCGCAATGACGCTCACAAGCTTATTGAGGATTTTATGCTTGCAGCTAATGAAACAGTTGCCGAGCATTTTCAGCTTATGGAATCCCCATTTGTTTATCGTGTTCATGGAGCACCAGATCCTGAGAAAATGCAGACATTAGGAAGATTCCTTGGCGCATGTGGCTATGCCCTAAAGGGTAAGACTGACAATATTCATCCAAAGGAGATTCAAAAGATGCTTGAGTCCCTTTCAGGCCATGAGGATGAGGCTGTCATTACAAAGATGACTCTTCGCAGTATGCAACAGGCTAAGTATGATACAGAGTGCAAGGGCCACTTTGGCCTTGCGGCAAAATACTATTGTCATTTTACTTCGCCAATCAGACGCTATCCTGATTTGCAGATTCACAGAATTATTAAGGATCATCTTCGAGGTCGCATGAATGAGAGAAAGATTTCTCATTATGAGTCTATTTTGCCAGAAGTTGCAATGCAGACCAGCAAGCTGGAGCGTAGAGCAGAGGACTGTGAGCGAGAGGTGGACAAGCTCAAGATGGTTCAGTTTATGAAGGACTTCATTGGAGAAGAATTCAATGGAACTATTTCCTCAATAACAGGCTGGGGAATGTATGTAGAGCTTGAGAATACAGTTGAGGGACTTGTGCATGTTTCTACTCTCTATGACGATCATTATGAGTTTATAGAGGAGAATCTCACATTAGTAGGAGAACGCACAGGTCGTATATTTAAGCTAGGACAGCCAGTGCGAGTGATACTTGACTCTGTAGATGAACAGGCAAGGACAATCGATTTTATTCTTGACGAATTCAAGAGATTTTAATAACTGACGGACTTGGAGATTATGTATGAATAAAGAAGGCAGAAAGTTAATTGCAAATAATAAAAAGGCCTATCATGAGTATTTCATGGAGGAAGAGTATGAGGCTGGTATTGAGCTTCATGGCACTGAGGTTAAGTCCATGAGACTAGGACAGTGCTCTATCAAGGAGGCTTTCGTAAGAATTGATAATGGGCAGATTTACATCTATCAGATGCATGTAAATCCATACGAAAAGGGAAATATTTTTAACAGAGACCCACTTCGCCCTAGAAAGTTGCTTATGCATAAGGCAGAGATTAATCGTCTTTTCAGTAAGATAAAAGAAAGTGGATATACAATAGTTCCCCTTGAGGTATATCTTAACAATGGCCTTGTTAAGGTGAAAATCGCTCTTGCCAAAGGTAAAAAGCTTTATGACAAGAGAGCTGATATTCAAAAGAAGGATATGAAGCGAGAGGCTGAGCGAGACTATAAAATGTCTTTAAGATAAGGTGAGGATTATGGAGATTATTTTGGCATCAGGTTCACCAAGACGACGTGAGCTACTTTCTCAGGCTGGAATTGATTATATTGTTAAGCCTGCTGATATAGAGGAAAATACAAAAGAGACTTTACCATCAAAGGTGGTAGAGGATTTAAGCAAAAGTAAGGCTATTGCAGTGTCTAAAGACAATCCAGGACGTGTCGTTTTGGCGGCAGATACAGTAGTTGCTTTTGACAATAGGATTCTTGGCAAGCCAAAGGATGAAGAGGACGCTTTTGAGATGCTTTCAGCTCTTTCTGGCAGGACTCATCAGGTTTATACAGGAGTGACTATTATTGATGAAGCTGGAAATGTTAATACATTTTCTGAGTGTACAGATGTGGAGATGTATGAGAATTCACCGGAGCTGATTCGCTCATACATTGCATCGAAAGAACCAATGGATAAGGCTGGTGCTTATGGCATTCAGGGGCTAGGGGCTATTCTGGTCAAGAGTATTTCCGGAGACTACAATAATGTGGTTGGATTGCCTCTTGCTAAAGTCTATCGCGAGCTTTATAATAAATAACGCTTATGTTTTGGGCTAGTCATGGTTTCGACAGGGGTCATGCAGCGGAAGAAGCGAGTCCCACGCTAATGGGTTAAATGGGCAAACTTAAAATTAAACGCTGATAATAAATTAGCATACGCTGCCTAAGCGCAGCAGTCTGACCTAGGGCACCTACACCTTAGGACCCAGACTTCGACTTTGTAGGAAACGACGTTATCAAAGCTTTGCGATAGCGGGCGTATCATGAAGCTACTAAAGCACATATCCTGTTTGTAGGAGCTGTGTGGAGGGAATGTAAAAATACAAACTACACTCGTAGAAGGGCCGGGAATTGGCTTTTGGACACGGGTTCGACTCCCGTCTAGTCCACTATTTTAAAAGATCAGATACATTTGTGGTATCTGATTTTTTTATATGTAGATTATTAAAATGGAGGATAGAAAGAAATGAAGGGAATAGCTTATGGCGTAGGAGTAGGACCAGGAGATCCTGAGTTAATGACACTTAAGGCCATTCGTATGATTCGTGAAAATGATATTATAGTGGTTCCAGGAAAGAACCCTAAGGAGTCTGTTGCATATAAAATAGCTGAGGCGGTTGTTCCTGAAATTTCTGAGAAAACACTTATCCCTATATATATGCCTATGGTAAAGGATAGGGAATTAATAAAACAAGAACATGAAAAAGGTGCCAAATTAATAGAGTCATATCTTGATCAGGGAAAGAACGTTGTTTATCTAACCCTTGGGGATGTGACAATCTATTGTACTTTCAGTTATTTGCAGCATATTTTAGAGGAAGATGGTTATGAGGTGAAACTTGTCAGTGGCATACCATCATTTTGTGCGGCTGCCGCAAGACTTAATTTGCCACTTGTTGAATGGGATGAGCCTCTACATATAATTCCGGCTGTTCATAAAGCGGATGAATCTCTTAAATATGAAGGCAACTACGTTATTATGAAATCTGCAAGTCATATGAAAGAAGTTAAAGAACTATTGTCTAAGAGCAATTTGAATGTTCAGGCTGTTGAAAATTGCACTATGGAAAATGAAAAAATATATAGGGACCTTTCTGAAATACCGGATGATACAGGTTATTTTTCTCTTATCATTGCCAAGAATCAATCAGTCTAAAATAGATAAAGAAGATTATATATTTAATTTATACAAATGTTACGGAAAGTCTGTTCTGAATTGAAGACACGATGCGTCAATGTTAAAATTTTCATAAGTTAGGGGAGAGGGAGAAGTTTTTTGTTATGAGTAATTATAGAAGACGAAGTACCATGTCTTACGAAGAGCGACGAGTATATCGTAGACGTAAGAGATTAATTCGAAGAATACAGGTTTATGCCGAAATAGCATTTATTTCTATAGCAATTTTTGTAGTTGGCAGTTTCATTGTTTCTCATATAAAGGGCAATAACAAGACTATGACAGTGGCAGCCGAGGAAAAGGCAGCTGCTAAGGAGAAAAAAGAAGAAACTGGTCTGAAGGTATCTTCAGGGGATGTGGATCCTGATGCAGCCAAGGAAGATGCTTCCGCTGAGGAAGCGGAGGAAGTTAGCGGTTCTGTTGGTGCATATAGTGCAAAAGAAACAGGAGATACTGTTCAAATTGGCGGCGATGTTGTCAGTGAGTATGCTATTTTAATAAACAATAGCACAAAAGAAATTGTCGGTGAAAGAAATGCTAACGAGAGAATAGTGCCAGCGTCTATGACGAAGGTAATGACTGTCCTTGTTGCATCAAAGCATATTTCTCCAGACAAACTGGATGATAAGGTGACAATGTCTCATGAGGCAGTTGATTATTCTTATGCAGGTGAGGGCTCAACATCTGGATTTGTTGAAGAAGAGGAAATGACAGTTAGAGATTTGTTCTACGGAACTATTCTTCCTTCAGGTGGAGATGCTGCTGCACAGCTTGCAATGTATGTCGCAGGTGATATTGACAGTTTTGTTGATATGATGAATGAAGAAGCTAAAAATATGGGACTTAAGGATAGTCATTTTACTAATCCAGTAGGATTCCATGCTGATGATCACTATAGCACTCCATATGATATTTCAATAATCATGATGGCAGCCCTTGATGATGAATTCTGCAGAGAGGTTCTAACTACTAAGGTTTATAATTCTACTGCTACTAATGTTAATCCAGAAGGAATTACAATTTCCAACTGGTTCCTTCGCCGAATCGAGGACAAGGATATTGGCGGTACAATTCTTGGTGCTAAAACGGGATACGTAGATGAATCAGGAAGCTGCGCAGTTAGCTCTATGACATCTGAAAGTGGAGTGGAATACATCTGCTGTACAGCAAAATCAACTAGCTCTTGGCGATGCATCGATGATCATGTAGCTATTTACAAGGCTTATGCTAAGTAAGGCAGTTATTTAATTACAATATTTGAACACTAAAATAGGCACTGAATTCAGTGCCTATTTCTTATTTGATTACATCTAATAATTTGTCTATTGAGTCTATGAATGCCACCGGCTTAAATTCTTTTAAGTCTTCCATATCTCGAAAACCGTAAGTGCATAGTACATAGTCTAGTCCGGAGTTTTCTGCAGTTGTTGCATCTACATCAGAGTCCCCTACAAAGAGAACTTTTGATTTATCATTTGCGCAAAGAGCTTTTAATGCCATGTTGATTGGCTCGGGATCTGGCTTTCTTGCGTGATTTCCATCATCTCCAATTGCAATTGTTATGTGCGGCTTGAAGTAGTCCTCTAGTAGAGAATTGGTGGCTGTCTGACCTTTGTTAGTTACAATTGCCATATTAATTCCCATAGAAGCGAGCTTTTCAGTGGTTTCAAGTATGCCTGGGTATGGTTTGGTTTTGATTCTGTTATGGTGATTATAATAATCGATAAATTCTCTTAAAAAATCTTCGAATCCTTCCTGATTTTCTCCATTTGGAAGGGCTCGTGTAACTAACATCCTAAGTCCATTTCCTACAAATCGTTTAACGCTTTCTATTGGATGTGTAGGATAGTTATATTTTGAAAGCATGTAATTAATGCTGTCGGTAAGATCTTCTAGGGTATATAAAAGTGTTCCGTCTAGATCAAATAGTATTGTGTCGTATTTCATATTTTACCTCGTATAAATTTCTCTTTGATAATAATTAAAATTATCCTTAATACTTATAAGGCTATTTACTATTTTTGTAAAGTCAAAAGGGTTATTCCATTGACCCTATTTTTAATATTTGTTAGAATTTTTTTATCGTTTTATTTAGGAGATTAGCAATGGAATTTACCATTAGAGAGGCTGAGATTAGTGATGCCTCAGCTATCAGAGATATTTATGGTTACTATGTAGCCAATTCATTCGTTACTTTTTCAGAGGTCAATGGTTCTATTCAGGACTATGAGGATTCAATAGTTGAAACAAAAAAAGCATATCCTTATATTGTGGCATGTAATGAATCAGGCAAGGTCATAGGTATGGCCTATGCCGGTCAGATTAGACATCACGATGCCTACAAGTTTTCTGTAGAATCCACTATTTACACCTCACCAGAGGTTCCTAAAAAAGCTGGGATTGGACGTGCATTGTACGAGGAATTAGAACGCAGATTAACAGCTATTGGTTACAAGTATATGTACGGTGTAATCACAGATGATAATGTGGCAAGCATTGCTTTCCACAAGGCTCTTGGCTTTGAAGAGGTAGGACATTTTACTAACATAGGTTACAAATTCGGAGAATGGAAGGGGATTGTGTGGTATCGCAAGCAGATAGGTTCGCTTGATGATATGACATTAAAATTATAAGTTATGAGAAGAGCATTTCGTTATTTCTTGGTATCTATACTATCTATTATTTTGACATTGGTTGCAGTTGGGGTAATTTATATTGTCGCAGACACTCACAACCGTATTCAGGTTAAGACTGGCAAGTCATACACTAGCGAGGAAGTTGAGGCTCTCATTGAAGAGGCTAAGGAAGAGGGCATAGATCAGGGTAAAATATCTGTTCTAGCCAATCTTAAGGGCTCACTTGAGGACGGTTCATCCGTTATTGCAGTTCTCAAGTCATTTTATCCTGAATATATAGTTGTAGCAGCTAATAATAGATACAATTTCGTAGAGATAGATGATTCTTTGGCTAAAAATGATTATAAAGTTGAAAATTTGTCAGTAGATGAGACTACTGGTAGATACTCTTATTCAGATGGACAGACTGTTTCTAGATTTGGAATTGATGTGTCATCCCATCAGGGAGATATTGATTGGGAGGCAGTTGCCGCTGATGGAGTAGAGTTTGTTTTTGTCAGAGCTATTTATAGGGGCTATGGCACAGGAAAGCTCATGGTTGATGAAAAATGTGTAGAGAATATAGAGGGAGCACAGGCTGCTGGACTAGATGTTGGAGTATATGTTTTTTCTCAGGCTATCAACGAGGCTGAGGTAGTGGAAGAGGCTGCCACAGTTTTAAATATACTAGATGGTTATGAGCTACAATTGCCTGTAGTTTTTGACGTGGAAAAAGTTGCTGCCAAAGATGCTCGTACTAACATTCTTTCTGTTGATGAACGTACTAATCTTACAAAAGTATTTTTGAATACAATTGAGGGCGCGGGTTATGACACTATGATTTATCATAACACTGAAATGGGGGCTATGCTTTTAGATTTGAATCAGCTTACTGACTATAAAAAATGGTTTGCTGGATACAATCAGGAGTTCTATTGGCCGTATGAATTTGATCTCTGGCAGTATACAGAGTCAGGCCATGTAAATGGCATCGAAGGAAGCGTTGATATGGATATTTGGCTTAAGCCTTAATATGAAAAGACCTTTTGTGAAAACAAAAGGTCTTTTCATGTGTTATTTAATTTAAAAGTAAGTCTACAAGACGGTCATTATCTTTAGGATTCATAAAGCAGAATCTAATGTAATTCTCCCCTAAATAAGGGAAGGTAGAACAGTCTCTTATCATAAGACCGGCTCTAATGCATTTATCAAATAAGTCATTGCTGGTAATTCCATCCTCAAGAATTTTTAATAGCATAAAATTACCATGTGGCCAGTATGGCTTGAACCTAGAGCTCTTTTCAAAAATATCGTATAGACGATTTCTCTCTGATGCGATAAGTGAACGAGTGGCCTCTATGTATTTGGTGTCTGAAAACATAAGTGTTCCAGCAATAACAGCAATAGAGTTGATTGTCCAAGGATCTTTTCTTTGGTTCATAACAGACATCAAATCTGAATTTGAGCAGATGGCGTATCCAAGTCTAAGACCTGGAGCTGCAAAAAACTTTGATGTACCGCGAAGTATTGCAATATTGCCATAGGTGCGAGTGAGGCTCACCGATGAAACTTCTTTTATGTTTTCAGCAAACTCAACATAAGTTTCATCCACCATTACAAATATGTCGCATTCCTTGCAGGCATCAAGTATTTTTCTCATGTCATGATTGTTAATTGCAGTACCTGTAGGGTTATTTGGATTACATATAACAAGCATATCAATATCCTCTGACAGCTTGCTTATAAAGTGGTTAACATCTAAAACAAAGTCGTTTTCCTCTCTGAGAGGGTAATAGATGGTCTTGCCTCCCTCTAGAGCAATTTCACGTTCGTATTCAGAGTAGGTAGGGCCTAGGATTAATGCCTTTTTTGGCTTTTCGATTTGGATGAAAAGGGAAATAAGCTCTGTAGAACCATTTCCTACAATGATATTGTCTGTCTCTGTGCCACAGTACTCTGCAATACATTTTCTAAGCTGAACATAATCTCTGTCAGGATATGTAGTGATGCAGTCAATATTTTTAGCAATGCCATCTCTAAGGTTAGGAGAGATGCCAAGTGGATTTACATTAGCAGAAAAGCTTATGATGTCCTCTTTTTTTATGCCATAAATTTGCTCAATTTTTTCTAAGTCACTTCCGTGAAAATGATCCTTGTGTTTTATCATGATTTCTCCTTGAAATATAAGCATTTTTTTAAACATCTACATAATAGCACCGACTAGACTAAATATCCATAAGTTTGTTATGGATAACGTTTGAAAACACAACATGTTGTGCTATAATTGACTATGAATATGCTAGGATTAGTGTGCAAAGGCTTATTTTTGCAAACTAATATGAAAGAGGTAATGTTTTGAGAAAAAGAATCTATCGAATTTCAGAGGATAAATTCGGCGACTTAAAACCAAATATTGAGTTTGATGTTGAGCAAATCCATGAGACTTGCTTTATTCATGATTCTTTTTCAGGGGAGATTTCTTTTAAGAGTCTTAATGATGTAAAAATCAGAGGTGTAATTTATTGCACCAATCCATACATCAAAATCCAGGAACCTTTATTTGACAGTGTTAATGTTAAAATTCACTATACAGTTGATGATTTAAATTTTAAAGTTGGGGAGGAATTAAAGGGGGATTTTGTAATTGTTGCGGTAGGAGTTGAAAATTATATTCCTTTTACAATTAGCTATATTAAGCCACCTCTTATTTCCTCAAATGGAGAGATTCGTACTCTTCAAGAATATGCAGACTTTGCTCAGAATAGATTTACAGAGGCTGTTTCTCTTTTCTATTCAGATCGTTTTGCTAATTTTATATTAGATATGGACAAGCGTACCCGTCTTTTGTACAGAGGATTTAAGGCGGCACCTATTTCTGCTATCAATGTTGACGAGTTTTTAGTTTCATGTGGGCTCAAAGAGAAGATGACCTTTGACCTAGATGAAAGATGTGATAAATACTACGAGATTAATGAAAATATAAAAGGTGAAATAGAGATTACCAGATCTACCTGGGGCTATATTGATATTGCCGTTTCTTGTGATGCTGACTTTGTGTCGATTGATAAGAGCCATATTACATCTGACTTTTTCTTGGGCTCTATCTTTACCATGAATTACTATGTTCACAAGGAAAAGATGCATGCTGGTCTTAATTACGCACGCATTTCTTTTGATTATCGTAATATTCATAAGGAGATTACAATCCTTGCCACTGCGGACAAGGAAGGTACTGTCCTTGATACAGTTTCCCATGAGACTAATCTTATAAAGCTTAATGCATGTCGTCTCTATGAGGATTTCAGACTTAGAAATATTACTACAGGTCAGTGGTGCACTAAGACGCTTGAGATGATTGATTCATTGGCACCAGATCTTGCAGATGATAATTATATCCTTCTGATGAAGGCTCTTTTATACGTGACTAACAATCAAAAGCAGGAGGCACTTTGGATTATTCAGGATCTAAAGCGCACAATCGAGGATAAGGGCAGCGGTGACTGGGCGTTTTTGCTTTATATTTGCACTCTTATAGAGCGTGAGGAGGGCTATGTAGATAGGCTTACTGAGACTATTGAGTCTATTTTTAGAGAGCATTATGACGATGTTAGGATTTTTTGGTTCCTCCTTTTCCTCAGAAAAGAATACATTAAAAATCCTACAGCCAAGCTTCGCGATATAGGAGAGTGGATTAGCGATGGCTATGATTCGCCTCTTTTGTATATTGAGGCATACTATATATTCGTTCAGGACCCATATTTGATTTCTGGGTTTGACGAGCTTACTGTCAAAATACTTAACTGGGCCCGCAAGAAAAAGGCTATTAACAATGACATAGCTATTCAGATGGTTCATGTTCTTGAAACTGAGCGCACATATAACCCAATGGTACTTCCTATTTTGGAGGAGTGCTACAAGGTATATCCTGATTTGAAATTATTGCTTGGCATTGTTACATATTTGCTTAAGGCCAACTATGTAGAGGATAGATTCCTTAAGTGGTTCAAGCTGGCTATAGATTCTAATTTGCATGTGTCTGGCCTTTTTGAGGCCTACATGGAGAGTCTTCCAGACTATTCAGTTGATAAGCTGCCTAAGCTTCTCACCATGTTCTTTAAATACAACAATGAGCTTTCACCTGAGAAAAAGGCTCTTTTGTATGCCAATATTATTTTGCACAAGAGCGAGGATCCAGAGACCTATGAGCAGTATGAGTCTGCTATTGAGACATTTGCCCTTGAGCAGTTAAAAATAGGTCGTCTTGATGACAATTTGGCAGTTTGCTATCAGCGCCTCATGGAGATGGGAATATTTGATTCTGAGATTGCTCGTCTTGTTTCTGAACTTGCATTTAAGAAAAAGATTGCAGTTATCAATTCTGATGTTAATCGAATTTTTCTCTATCAGGATGAGTTTAAGGCGCCTACTATTGCCAATATTTCCGACCACAAGGCATATTTTCCTTATATTGGGAAAAAGGGTGTTATTTTCCTAGAGGATGAAAATGGATTTTTGTTTGTGGATGAGGATGCCTATTTGATTGAGGATGTTATTCATCCAGAAGCTTACATGGGTACCCTTAGAAGCCTTACTCCTTTAAATCTGCCTTATGCCATTATGGATTTGGAAAATAAGGGTGAGATTAATGAAAAATCAGAGCAGGATGCAGATGAGGCTGAGTTACTCATTAACTCTAAGCAGCTTTCTGCTGATTATCTTAGAGAGCTTTATCCTAAGATTATAGAGATTCTTCGTTTTAATGACCGAGAGGCTGTCATTGAAAAGCATTTTATGAATGAGGCAGATCTTACCTCTTTAGATGCAGCTACAATAGCCTCTGTGCTTGAGGTATTTATCTATAGAAGCAAGTACGAAGAAGCTTACTATATGATTAAAAACACCAATGCCACCGCTCTTGATAATGGGGCAGCGAAAAAGCTATGCCAATTTATGATTAATCAAAATCCTGAGAAGTTAGATGACTTCTTAGTTGGGCTTGTAGCTCATTTAACAGAAGAGGGATTATATCATAGTGATATGATTCGTTATCTAATTCGTTTTTACGTAGGTCCTACAAAGACTATGATGAAGGTTTTTGATAATGCCTACGAAAAGGGTGAGGATGTGGTTGAGTTTGCCGAGCGAATTATCACCCAGGTTCTTTATAGAGATTTCCTTCCAGAAGGAATAATGGATATTTTTGAGGCCTATGCTGCTCGCAAGAACAATAAGATGATTGTGGAGGCATTCCTTACTTACCAGGCTCATGCGTACCTTTCTGATGGGCAGGAGATTCCTGAGATTATTTTCTCTTATATTTACAATAGATATAAAAAGGGACTTGCTGTCAATGAGAGTATGAGAATTGCCCTTTTGAAATATCTATGTACCTCAAAGGATTTGGACGAGGATGATATGGAGATGCTTGATATTCTCCTGGCTGACGCAATACTTAGAAATCAATATTTTGGTTTCTTTGCAGGATGCAATCAGGAGCTTAAAATCAAATATCATTTATATGACAAGCATTTTATTGAGTTTAACAGTGACCCACGTCAGTCTATTACCATCGCCTACTCTGTAAATGGTGGCCAGGCAGTGGAAGAGGATATGATAGAGATGTACGATGGCTTGTACGTAAAACAGTTTATTCTGTTTTATGGAGATGAGCTTAAATACGAGATCTATTGTGATGAACAGTCGGAGGAGCCTCTTAAGAGTGATACATTTGTTGCTAGTGATGAGCTAGACAACACAACTGGCAGGTATGCTCTGATGAATGACATTTCTCGATATAGTCTGTATGGAGAAATGGAAGCTCTTGCAGCTTCAATGAAGAAATATCAAGGGCTTGAGACAGTTACCAATAATATTTTCTCAATATTATAATATTGAGTGAAGGAGTTTTATGAGTTCAGAGGGAGCTTTTTTAGGAATTGATATAAGCGCTAAATCTACCGTCGTTAGCCTTTATAAGGCCGATATGGCAGAGCCTTCTACTGTTAGTACAGTACTTGGAGAAGAATGTTATTCTATTCCTACCACTGTTGCTAAGAGAGTTGGCATGAGCCAATGGTTTTTCGGTGATGAGGCCATCAAACGCAGTCGCACAAAAGAGGCTGTTTTAGTTGAGGACCTTTTTACTCTTGCGCTGAAAAAGGAAATGGTTTTTATCGATGATTCTTCCTATGAAGCCCAGGATTTACTTGTTATTTTCTTCAATAAGATTTTTTCTATTCCAGGTCCTATGGCTGCGATGGACAGTATCGACAAGCTGATAATTTGCGTCGAGCAGGTTAGCCTTGAAATCATGGAGCTTATGAATTATGTGGCATCTAAGCTAGGATTTTCATCTAAGCAGCTGATGTTAATTGATAGAAATGAGTGTTTCTATTATTATGCTCTTTCACAAAAGCCAGAATTATTCTTATACAAGGTGGCCCTTTTTGATTATAGTGGCTCCAATGTTGTCTCTTGTGTTTTAAACAGAAATCAAAGCACAAGACCACAGCTTATTACGCTTGATGTGGCCAACCATGGCGATATCATAGACAACCGTGACGAGCTTTTCGAGAAGATTGTCACAGATACAATTGGCAATGAGCTTTACTCAGCCGTCTATCTTGTTGGAGATGGTTTTGATGGTGATTGGATGAAATCATCTCTTACCAAATTGTGCAAGGGACGAAAGGTATTCTTAGGTAAGAATCTCTATTCAAAGGGAGCATGTTACGCAGGGTACATAAAAGAAGGAAATAGAGATTGGCCATTTATATTTATTGGTGACAACGACCTTAAGATGAATCTTTCAATTAAGATTCTTGATAACAATGTGATGAAGTTTTATACACTCATAGATGCTGGCCAGAGCTGGTATGATGTAAAGGGTGAGTGTGAGGTTATCCTTGATGGAGAGCCAGAAATAGAATTTTTCATTCAAAGACCTGAGTCTAGAGAGGCTCATACAGAGGTTCTTGAACTTACAGATATGCCAAAGAGAGAAAATAGAACTACTAGACTTCGTATTGAGGCTAGTCCTGTTTCTGATGTTGCTGTTTCTATCGCAATTACGGATTTGGGATTTGGGGAGATATCTGCAGCTTCTGGTAAAAAATGGGAGCATATTATATCTATTAAGTAGGGTGTTTTATGAGTACATTAATTATTTGCAAAAACTCAATAGCGGCTTCACCTTATTACATTGAGGAGGCGTCCTTGAATGTATACTCTTTGGAAGAACTTAGCTATTATATTTTAAACAATGTATATCTATTATCTTCCAAGTTAATGAGCCCAGAACTATGTAATTGGATTGGTCGAGAGCTTAAGAATCAGACTCTTTCAAAAGAGCTTCTTGGACTAGTTCAAAGTAATGCACCTTTACATATTTTCGTAGGACACATACTAAGCGCCAATGGTTATTCTTCAAATAAGGAGATTAAGGATGTTTTATCTATTATTTCCACATTCGAGAATAAATCAGAGCCAGAGCGAAGAAAGCTTCGCGCTGATAGGCTGATGGCTGGGGACAAGCTTATAGACGCAGTATATGAGTATGAGACACTTCTTGCTGATGATCTAACCAAGCAGATGTCTGCAGTGACCGAGGGGGATGTGTACCACAATTTAGGTTGCGCTTTTGCTAAGCTGTTTCTGTTTGATGAGGCTATCAAATGTTTTGATGAGGGATACAAGAGAAATCATAAAAAACAGACATTATATTGTCTTTTGTATGCCAATAAATGTGCTCACAATGAAGAAGGCTTTCAGGAGTTTGTTAAGAAATATCAGGTTCCTAATGATGAAATTTATGAGGTTAACAATATTATCTTAGGGGCTACCAACAACGAAAAGATAGTAGATTTTGACAGGGCTATTAATGATTTACTTTTAGATGATTCTAATCGCCAGTCCTCTAGGGAGGTAATGACTAATATAATTAATAGTTGGAAGAAGGAATATATTAAGCTTTGTAAAATATAATTCGGGAGAGTCTAAATGGGTTTATTTACAAATCGTAAAAAGAAAAAGGAACTTAAGGCGGCCAAAATCGATGATGCTTTCAGCAGAGTCTATTCTCAAATTGAAGGTATTGATACCTGGAATCCTAAAAAACTTGAGCACTATATTTTGGATTCCTGTGAGCAGATTATTGCCTCCACCAAAGAATTAGAGAAGCAAAAGACAGAGTATAGAATTGTCACTCAGTATCTTAACGACATCAAAGCTATCGAGAATATGCCTAAGGAAGAGGCAAAGATACTTAGGAACACAGCTTCTAAAATCTGCGAGCTTGAGGAAAGCATTCTCAGTTCAAAGGGTGTTTCTCGAAATATTACCGAGGAACAATTCGAGGTAATTTCCAGCGATGAAAAGGATATGCCGGAGATTATTAATCGATATATAGATAACGAGATTTATCAGGCTAAAATCAAGCGAAGCCTTTCATATATGGAGGGGGAGAAGAGCCGTTGGGAAATCGAAAGAGAAGAGCTTAGAGAGCAGAAAAAGCTATTTAAGAAAATGGCCTCTATCATTATGGTTAGTTTTATGGCGCTTTTAATGCTACTTTACGTTATGTACAATGCAGCTCAGAGCTCTGCCAAGGCAGATATTTATATATGGGTGTATATAGTATTATTTATATGCGCTACCAGCGGTTTTATTGTATTCCTTAGACAAAACTCAATTGTCAAAGGTAATCATCAAGCGATAGTTCATCTCAATCAGGCAATAAGCGTATTGAATGTTGAGAGAATGAAGTACGTTAATGTCACCAATGGCATTGAGTACATAAAAGACAAATATCACGTTTCTTCAGCTGCTGAACTACAGTATGTTTGGGAACAGTATCAGGACAAGATTCGAGATCAAAAGAGATATATTCAAAACAATTATGATCTTGAGTTTTACAACGATAAGCTTGAGAGAATTCTTTCTGAGATAGGTCTTGCTGATGACAAAATTTGGCTTAATCAGGTAAATGCTTTGATTAACCGTCAGGATATGTCAGAGTGTCGTCATAGACTTGTTATGAGACGCAAGAAAATCAGAGATAGAATAGAAAATCATAGAAGAATTGTCCAAGAAGAAAGAGATGAAATAGATAGGCTCATGACTGAGCATGAGCACTATCTTCCTGAAATTCAGGAAATCATCAAATCTGTTGATAAGCTATGTGGAACTAGCCCTAAGGCTAGCCAAGCTTAACTATTTCAAAATGAAGTCCATGTAGACTGGATTGTGGTCTGAGTATTTAAACTCAGCATTTAAAACATTTGCATCAACGAGTTCTACGTTTGATGAGATGATAAATCCGTCTACAGTTAGCACAAATGTATTTTCAGTATATGGTGTATCTGCGTTACGGCAGGATGGAGCTGGATTGTTTTCATCAATTGGACCTACTATTTCAAATGAATCAGGTAAGAGCTCTGTTGGGAATGTTTTTGCCCAAGGATGGCTTTCCTTATCGCCTCCGAAATATTCAGAGGAATCACCTAATAGGTCCTTATTCATGTCGCCACCTACTATTACGTAGTTGCCAGCATCATATTCAGCTTGCATATCTTCTATAAGCATTTTGATTTGATTTAAAGCCGTACTTGGGTCGGTTGTATATGCAGAAAGATGTACGTTGAAAAGGACTAGTTGTTTGCCGTTATCTACGTCTATATAGTTTTTTACGTAGCAGCGATCTAAATCTAAGAATTTAGAGAATCCAGTTTCAATAGGAAGCTGTCGGCGAACAGAATCATTTATTGTGACGCTGCTCACTGTTAAAAGTCCTGATTTTGACTTGCCATGTGGTTGAGTCAGTGGATACATTAAAAATGGACTATCGTAGTTTACAGCAAATGTACAGCTTGTATCTTTTGTATTTTCAGATATTACCTGTGTGAGAAGTGCTGCTTCATCTACATGGTACGAGCGAGTGGAATCAATATCCACTTCCTGAAAGAGATAAAAGTCAGGTTGTAAAGACTGACAGAGTTTAGCTTCATTTGTGATATTGTTGTTTACTGCCTCTTTTGAGAAGGCCCATGACTCTGTGCCTCCGTCCATGAAAAATGAAAAGTCATCGGAGTAGGCACCAAATCCTACATTTGCAGAGGATATTCTATAGGTTTGACCGACATTGATTTTATCTGTTGGATTGCCACTGTATGAAATATCAAGAGATAGATTGTCATCTATCCTGTGGTATGCAATAAATAAGTAAGCAAAATAACCTAATACAATCAATATAAGTGAGAGTAATAGAATTAGTAACGATTTGATTGTTTTTTTCATCATAAGTAATAATTTGTGTTCCTTTCTAAAAATTGATTGTTACATTCTATCACATTATACGCATATAGTGAATTTTTGATATATTTCTACAGATTTACTATAATGTAATAAAAGGAGAGTTAATATTATGCTAGAAAGATTAAAGACATCAAATGACTTCCGATTGAATTTCCAGTATTTTTTATTACAGGGATTTTATTGGATGATAGTATGCTGTGCTATTAGTTTGGGCTCAGCTTACCTATCGGACAGAGGGTATTCTACTGCGGGAATAGGAATACTTTTTGCACTTGCTTTTGCAATGGCTGCTATTTTACAGCCAATTATATCAATCAATACAGATAATTCTAGTCGCTATACAGTAGTGGATGTACTTACAGTTCTTGGTATTATTGTTACTATTGATATGCTTCTTGCTTGCACCACAACAGGAAAGTCTATAGCTACAGGGCTTACATTTTTTGTTGGTGTTATGTTTGCTCAGCTTGTACAGCCATTCCTCAATGCTCTTAATTTCTTCATCGAAGATCGTGGCGTTGAGATGAATTATGGTGTTGCTAGAGCAAACGGTTCTTTGTTTTTCTTTGTCATTAGTTTGGTGGCAGGAAATTTAATGAAGGCTTCTTCAGAGCGTGTTCTTCCAATACTTGGATTTATTGCTTCAATTGGATTTATGTCTATACTCTTTTGGCTTAGATATACTCTTAGTAAATCATCTAAGTCTTTCGCAAAAGAATACGATCCATTTGAGAGGAGACAGGCTGGAGAAGAAATCACTGTTAAGACAGTGAAGAAATTTATTTCAGATAACATGGCTTTCTTTGTAATCATGATTGGTGTTACTTGCTTTTTCTTTGGACATGTTTTAATCAATAACTTTGTTTATCAGATTACAAATCATGTAGGCGGAGATGAGGCTGATACAGGTGGAATCTTAGCACTTGCTGCTTTGGTTGAACTTCCTGCTATGATTTTATTCAACAAGATAAAATATAGATATAGCACTAAGCTTTTATTTGGAATTTCAGCATTTTTCTTCTTTGTTAAGATTTTATTTACAGCATTAGCTTCAACTGTTGGCATGCTTTACTTTAGTATGATTTTCCAGGCACTTGCTTTTGCGCTTTTCATTCCAGCATCTGTACATTTTGTAGATGAGTTTATGCCTGCTAAGGATTCAGTTAAGGGACAGGCATTCCTTGTAGTTGCCATGACTCTTGCTAATGCTCTTGCAAGTTTTGTTGGAGGCGGCTGCATGTATACCTTCGGTGTTACCTTCTCATTGTGGTTCAGTACAGTGATTACATTGGCTGGAGTAGTGGTTTGTATTTGCGGACTTTTCAGAATAAATGCAAAAAAATAAAGATATTGATAGATTTTTTTGTCTATAATTGCTAATATATTAATATAATCATTTTCAGGTAAAAGATATGGCAAAATATAATATAGGTGGATATATCTTTAACGATGAGGAAAGCGCAAAGAAGGCAGCTAAGGAGCTTAAGACTGTAGAGTATATTCTTGGTCAGATAAAAGAAGCTGACGAGAAGACAGTTCTTCAGATTTATAACAAGCTTCTTAAACAGCGCTTGTTTTCAACTGAAATTGGATTGGGGTTTTTATCTCAACTTCGGCAGAATTTATTAGCTTCAGGGATGTTTGCTGAAGATGAGGTTGAAGATGTATATACGATAGGGGAACAAGAGTTACAGTCAGAATCTGATGAAAAGGGTGAGGAGGATTCTGGTACACAAGAAAAAGATAGGGTGCTTTCTAAATCTGATAATAGCTCAGAGCTAAAACAGATTAGAAAGTTAAAAATCATTAATAGCGTACTTATAGTTGTTTCGCTTACACTTCTGTTATGTGTCATAGGTATGTTTTATGTGAGTAGCACAATTAACAGTCCTACGATACTTAATTACGAAGAGACTATTACTGATCAGTATTCTACTTGGAAGCAGGAGCTTGATGAAAGGGAAGCCGAGTTAAAAGCTCGTGAGAAGGCTCTTGAAGAAAGGGAAAACTCTTCAGTTCAATAGAGGAACAAATAATTATTCAAGGATGGGGTTGGTGTTATGTCGAAGAACAAAATTCTTGTGGCTGATGATGAGAGCCGAATGAGAAAGCTCATCAAGGATTATTTAGTAAGAGAGGATTACGAGGTAGTAGAGGCTGAAAATGGAGAACAAGCTCTTGATATCTTCTACATGGATAGTGACATTTCACTTATCATATTAGATGTCATGATGCCGAAAGTTGATGGCTTTGCTGTACTCAAGGAAATCAGAGAGACGTCTTCAATTCCTGTTTTAATGCTTACAGCCAAGGGCGAGGAAAATGATGTCCTTAATGGATTTGAGCTTGGTGCAGACGAGTACATTAACAAGCCATTTTCTCCAAAGATTCTTATGGCACGTGTTAATGCAGTGCTTAGAAGAAGCGCAGATGAGTCTGTAGGTAAGAAGGTTGTTGAAGCAGGTGGTATTCAGCTTGATGTGGATGCACATGTAGCTACTAATGATGGAGCTCCAGTTGAACTTTCTGTTAAGGAGTTCGAGCTTCTTTATTACTTCATCAACAATGAAGGCATTGCTCTTTCCAGAGAGAAAATCCTCAATCATGTATGGGATTATGATTACTTTGGAGATGCAAGAACTATCGATACACACGTTAAAAAGCTTCGCAGCAAACTAGACGACAAAGGAAATTATATTAAGACTATTTGGGGCATGGGGTATAAGTTTGAAGTCGATGCAAAGGTCTAATAAAATTAATCGCCAAATTGTAGGATTGATAGCAACTATATTTCTAGGAACACTAGTATTAATTAGTCTGCTAACAGCCTACTTTTTAGGCGATTATTATTTGCGCCAAAAAAAGAAGGATATGCGCTCAGTTTTTAATGAGCTTAAGGTAATGCAAGAGGATGGCAATCTATATGAAGAGGATAATCAGATACCTCTGACTGCATTATTTGATAGATATTCTGTTTGCGTAATCATATTAGGACCTGACGGTGAATCTCTCGTAAAATCTAATTCTGATTCTGAGGTGCTTAGCCAGCAACTCAGCTTTTCTATGTATTCAAAAGATGATTCTGTCAAGATTCTTCAGACCACAGATGAATATCAGATTTTTACCTGTAAATTTCCAGGAGCAGATGATAGGTATTTAGCTTTTAGAGGATGCCTACCTGATGGAAATATTGTATTTATGCGCACTTCTTACGCTGGAATATCTCGTACATTACACATCACTAATAGATTTTTCTTATTCATGGTTGTGGTTGCTCTTGGTATTTCCACTGTAATTAGTCATTACGTAATTAAGAGCTTTTCAAAGCCTCTTTATGGGATTATTGATATTACTAAAAGAATTTCCAACTTTGATTTTCAAGCTAGATACTATCCGCAAAGGGTCTACAATGAGCTTGATGATTTGGGCGAGCATATAAATGAAATGTCCACAACCCTTAAGCGTGCTATTGAGCAACTTAGGGATGCCAATGAAAGCTTAAAGCATGATTTGGAAGTTAGAGAAGAGACAGAGAATATGCGTAAGGAATTTGTCTCAAATGTTTCCCATGAGCTTAAGACTCCAATAGCATTGATTCAAGGTTATGCTGAGGGCCTCCAGGAAGGTATTATGGAGGATGAAAATAGCCGTCAGATTTATCTTGATATCATTATCGACGAAGCCAACAAGATGAATAGACTTGTTCGAGAGATGCTTATTTTGAATCAGCTTGAAGCTGGACAGATGAATATCGACTATGTTGATTTCAACCTTACTGAGATGATTGATAGCGTAGTGGATAGCAACAAGATTAATTTTGAAGCTCAGAATATTACCTATTCATTTATTAATAAGGAAGAGTGCTATGTCCATGCTGACGAGTTCTTGGTAGAGCAGGTTATTACCAACTTTATCAGCAATGCCATTCACTATGTTTTGAATGAGAATGTTATAAATGTTAAGTACGAATTTGTAAAAAAAGGAAAAGTTCGAATTAGTGTATTCAATTCAGGCAATAATATTTCAAAGAAAGATATTAAACATATTTGGGAGAAGTTTTACAAGGCTGACAAGGCCAGAAGCCGTGAATACGGCGGAAGTGGTATAGGTTTGTCAGTGGTAAAAGCCACTATGGATTTGCTACATGAAAAATATGGTGTGGATAATCTGGAAAATGGTGTGGAATTTTGGTTCGAATTATCTCTTGCAAAAGATACAAAAACCACCAAAAATTCATAGAATTTTCTGATTTTTCATGTTGAACAATACACATTTTAATGCTAACATACCATTAATGATTAGTTTATTATTGGGAGTATGGCATGAAAATTAAAAGATGTATGCTTTTGATTTGTGTAAGTTGCATTTCTCTTTTAGCAACAGGCTGCGGTGAGCCTCTTTATACTATGACAGCGGAAGAGGAATCAATTATTACCCTATATGCATCTAAAACTGTTTCGAAATTTAACAAGAATCAGACTACTGGTATCTGTAATGCAAGAGTTAAGGCTGGAGAGCTTGAAGAGGGGTACGAGGCAGCGGTAGACGAGGAAAATCCTTCTGAAGAACAGCCTGTAGATGAAGAAAATGTACAGATTGATCCAGAGACTGGTGAGCCTATAGAGATACCTAATGACACTGAATCATCCACTTCTGAAGATGGGGGTTCAGATGCCGGTTTATCATTTACCGATGCAGTAGATATCGAAGGAGTTACATTTGATTGTTCATCCTTTGATGTGGCTACCGAATTTAAGCCTTCACAGAGTTTTGTGCTCACTGAGGTAAATGGCAAGAAATACGTTATTTTATACGTAACTGCAACTAATACAACTGATTCGGCAGTAGATTTTTCAAATTATACAGATAGGGAATACAGCCTATCCATAAATGGAGGAGAAAAGGTTTCCACCCAATTTACTCCAGTATCTAATGATTTAGCTAGATTTGATGGTTCTCTGGCGGCTGGTGCATCAAAAGATATGATTTTGGTGTTCTCATTCAGCAATTCGTCAGTAGAAGATATATCATCACTTGAGCTTTATGTTACAAGCGATGGCACAACAAGAGGGACAACAATATAAATCTTTTTGATTTATAAATGAGAGGAGATTTGCATGGATACTAATATTTTATTGGAATCAGGCACTAATGAGCTGGAGGTTCTCGAGTTCAAAGTTGGCAAGAATTTCTACGGAATTAACGTTGCCAAGATCAGGGAGATTTTGTTATATCAACAGGTTACGCCGTTGCCAAACGCGCACCCTTGTATTGAAGGAATCTTCATGCCTAGAGATATTATGATTTCTGTCATTTCTCTTCGCAAATGTTTAAATATTACTGATGAAGCTCCTAATGATGGATTATTCATCATTACTAACTTCAACAGTTTAAACACTGCTTTCCATGTTGATGAGGTTCTTGGAATTCATCGTGTATCATGGGAAGACATCATTAAGCCAGACGCAACTATTAGCTCTGATGAATCTGGAGTTTCTACAGGTGTTATTAAGCTTGAGGATAGACTTGTTGTTATCCTTGACTTCGAGAAGATTGTTACAGACATCAATCCAGAGACTGGTCTTAAGGTTTCTGAGATGGATGATTATGAGACTCGTGATAGAAGTAAATCACCTATCTTACTTTGCGAGGATTCACCACTTCTTTCAAAGCTTATTGTTGAGTGCTTAAAGAAGGCTGGTTATACCAATCTTATTGTCAACATGAATGGTCAAGAGGGTTGGGATAAGCTAGTTGAATACCATCAGAGAGGTACAGTTCTTGATGATGTCCACCTTATTATTACTGATATTGAAATGCCCCTTATGGACGGTCACAGACTTTGCAAGCTTGTAAAGGAAAATGACACATTAAAGAATATACCAGTTATCATTTTCTCATCTCTTATCAATGATGAGATTAGAAGAAAAGGTGAAAGTCTTGGTGCTGATGCGCAGCTTACAAAGCCTGAAATTGGAAAATTGATTGCAGTTGTAGATGAGCTTGTTGCTAAGTACGAGGATGCTCGAAAGGGCAAATAATTTAATTTCTCAGGGGTATGCCAAGCATACCCCTTATTTTAAATAAACAAATCCTTGTTTTGGGAGGATATATTATGTCTCAGTCAGAAGACTACCTTGATGGACTATTAAATTCAATAAATAAAGCAAAGACTGATGCAGATGAGGTGCAAGAGAGAGTTACAAGCACTAACCAAAAGATTTTGGAAAGCCGTAAAGCTGTTGCGCCAGAGGAGGATTTCTTTACTGCTACGGGAATAGATGCCAGTGCCCTTGAGGACATGAAGCCTAAGAATTCCCATCCTTACCTCAGAAAAGTATTATCTGAGGAGGATTTTTTGCGCCAATTTGAGGAAGAATTAGGTGTTGATGATGCCGATTCATTTATAAGTGATTTCGAACAGGAAATAGATGAGGAGGAGCGTATTTTCCAGGAGACAGGACAGATACCTGAATCGGAAAATGTGGTTGGAGCACTCCTTGATAATATAAGAACAGTTGTATCAGATGCGCAAAAGCAGATGGATGAAGATGATGCTGTATCTAATGACGACACAATAGCAGAAGAAACTGAGGCTTCATCAGCGGATGATTCTACTGATGAGAGTGCTGATGATGCTATGATTGGCGGATTTGATTTAGAGGCACTTATGAATGCGGATGACTCTGAGGAACCGGCTGATTCGGATAATGGTTCAGAGGCTGAAGAGGGCTCTTTAGACGGAGTAGATTTAGCTGGAGACGAGCCAATTAAATTAGCGGATGATGACGAAATAGACTTGTCAGAGTTTATGACTGAGGATTCGACAGATGAGGAATCTGATTTAGGTGGTCTTGAGCTAGAATCTGAGGAATCTTCTGACGAAGACGACTTTGGATTTTCCCTTGATGATGCTACCTCAGATGTTGAGGAGGAGCCTCTTGATGATTCCCTTAAGGAGTTTTTACCAGATGAGATGGATGCTCTAGATGAGGCTCTTTATGGAGACGGAGAGGAGCCTAATCTTTCTGGCGAAGATGATATGGATTTGGAGAATCTTCTAGATGGAGATGACGAAGATCTCCTTGATATTCAATCCCTTTTAAGTGGCGACGAAGAAGGTGCTGCTGAGGGTGCTGAGATTGATGAATCGGCAGAAGCATCTGCGGATGAACCTGCTAATAATGGCGGTAAAAAAGGCAAAAAAGATAAGAAGAAAAAAGAGAAAAAGAAAAAAGGTGAGAAAACACCAAATCCATTTTTGCAGAAGTTAGCACTTCTTATTTTTGGAGCTCCAGATGAGGATGAAATAGCAGAGATGGAGGCCGCTGCAGCTACTTCCTCTACTGTTGAGATTACCTATGATGAAGATGGTAATCCTATAATTCCTGAGGGTGGCGCAGAGGACCCTAAGGCCAAAAAGAAGCGAGAAAAGGAAGAAAAGAAAAAGGCTAAGGAAGCTGCTAAAAAGGAAAAAGCTAAGGAAAAGGGCGACAAAAAAGAAAAACCTAAGAAAGAGCCAAAGCCTAAAAAAGAGAAAAAGCCAAAGGAACCAGATAATTCTCCTAAAATTCCTATTTCCATTATTGCAACATTTTTGGTATTATCTATATCAATAATTAGTGTAGTAATGGTCGGAATGACTTTTACAGGTTTGAAACGCCATATGGCAGAGGCCAAAGATGACTTTGCTGCTGGCAATTATATTTCAGCATACGAAAAGCTTAATGGTTTCCCTATGGATGACGAAGAAGTTGTCCTCATGAGAAATCAAGCGCGTACTCTTGCTGATTTACAGCAGTGTCAGGATGAATTCGATACATTTATTATGTACAAGCAGTACAATTACGCGTTGGATTCACTTATAAAGGGCGTTGGTCGTTATGACAAGTACAAGGATAATGCTGTTGAATATGGCATTTCCGAGCAGTACGATGCATACGGAGAAAAACTTATTCAGGAGCTTGCAGACAATTTTGGATTGACTGCTGAACAGGCCCTTGAGATTTATAAACAGCCTAACAGACATTACTATACTATAGAACTTAGAAAGGTGCTGAGAGGCTTAGGGTTACCGGATTTATGATAGCAATACTAGATTATGATGCAGGAAATATTAAAAGTGTAGAAAAAGCATTTAAAATCCTTGGTGAGGAAACTATCCTCACCAGGGATTTTAGTGTAATTGAAAGAGCTGACAGACTGGTTCTTCCAGGGGTTGGCTCTTTTGCTGATGCTATGGGACATTTAAAGAAATATGAGCTTGATAAGGCTATTAGAGAGTTTGTTGCTAGTGGCAAGCCATTTATAGGTATTTGCCTTGGCCTTCAGCTTTTATTTGATTCCTCAGAGGAGTCACCTGGTGTAGAGGGACTTCATATCTTGGATGGCGTGGTTAAAAGAATCCCTGATGGAGAGGGGATCAAGGTTCCTCACATTGGCTGGAATTCCCTTGATTTTCCAAATGAAGGCCGTCTATTTAAGGGAATCGATGAGGGTTCATTTGTTTATTTCGTTCATTCATATTATTTGGAGGCTGCTGATCCTTCTATAGTTAAGGCTACAACTGAGTACGGCTGTCATATACATGCTTCAGTTGAAAAAGACAATGTCTTTGCTTGTCAGTTCCATCCAGAAAAGTCCTCAGCTGTTGGACTTCAGATACTTAAGAATTTTGCCAATGTTTAAAGGTTGAGGTGTTAATATGTTTACAAAAAGAATTATCCCATGTTTGGATGTAAAAGATGGGCGTGTTGTAAAGGGCGTTAATTTTGTTGATTTAAGAGATGCAGGTGATCCTGTTGAAATTGCTGCAGCTTACGATAAGGCTGGAGCAGATGAGGTAGTATTTCTTGATATTACTGCATCTTCTGACCATAGAAATACAGTTGTAGATATGGTTCGTCGTGTGGCTGAGCAGGTATTTATTCCATTTACTGTTGGTGGCGGAATTCGCACTGTTGATGATTTCAAGGCACTACTTAGAGAGGGAGCTGACAAGATTTCAGTTAACTCAGCAGCTATAGATAACCCTAGACTTATTTCAGATGCTGCAGACAAGTTTGGAAGCCAGTGCGTTGTGGTTGCTATCGATGCTAAAAAGCGGGCTGATGGAAGTGGATTTAATATTTTTAAACATGGCGGACGCTTGGATTGCGGTATCGACGCAGTGGAGTGGGCTATTAAGTGTGAGAAACTTGGAGCAGGAGAGATTCTTCTTACATCTATGGACCAGGATGGTACAAAGGCAGGATTTGATTTGGAATTGACCAAGGCGATTTCTTCATCTGTAAATATTCCAGTTATTGCTTCAGGTGGTGCAGGAGAAAAGAAACATTTTCTAGAGGCTCTTACAGTAGGTGGCGCTGAGGCGGCCCTTGCAGCTTCATTGTTCCACTATAAGGAGCTTGAGATTAATGATTTAAAGGCATACTTACGTGAGAATAATGTACCAGTACGCTTGTAGATGTTGATTTGAACATAACAGTTTCAACACAAATATATAGTATTATAATTACAAGTATAAACAAAAGTGGGTTAATAGACATAAGGAACAGGGAAGTTCGAGGTTTTTTGTCAAAGGAGTGATGTATATGTCTCTAAATATTAATTCAAATAACAATTCTTTTTATTCACTTTTTGGAGGAAGTTCTTCTAATTCCAACACTATTTTTGGTGGTTTGGAAGGTTCCATTGGTAGTTTGTCTCAGCTTAGATCAGGTTCCTATGGGAAGTTGATTAAGTCTTACTATGCCAAATATGATTCTGATGGAAATTTAAAGAGTGAAGGTTCAAAGAAATCAAAAGAAGAGACTGGTAATTTAGGTCAGATTAGAAATGAATCTGCTGCTTTAAATAAGGCTACAGATAAGCTCTTGTCTAAAGGCAAGGATTCTATTTGGAACAAGGTAGAGACCAAAGATGAAGATGGCAAGGTAACATCTGATTACGACAAGGATAAAATATATAACGCTGTTAATGACTATATTAAGGCATATAATTCCCTTGTTGACACAGGAAAGAAGGCTGAGGGTACAGGCGTGTTGACTCAGCTTGCTTCAATGGTTACTACAAGTGCCAAGGCTGTTAATACTCTTGGCAAGGTAGGTATTTCTATTGATACTGCAAATCATCTTAACATCGATGAGGATTTCTTCAAGAATAAGGCTAACATGACTTATGCTAAGGATTTGTTTAATGGAACAGGAAGCTATGCATACCAGGTAGCAACCAAGGCATCTATGGCTAATTCATACGCAAGCAATGAACTTGCAAGTATTACTGGCAAGAAGTCATATACAGACCAAGGTTCATATGCAATTTCTGCAGATGATGTAATTAGAAAATTTAATGAAACTACATAGATATTTTGGAAGTTAGCATTTATTCCCCTGGTTAGATTATTAACCGGGGGATTTTTATGTGGACTTATTTCTTGGGTTCGGTTATAATTTTGTGCGGAAAATGTAATTAAGGAGGAACCCATGGTAGTAAAATCTTTAGCAAGAGAATTATCAGAAACCAGTTATCCGGGCAGAGGCATTGTCATTGGTAGATCATCAGATGGTACCAAGGCTGTCGCTGCCTATTTTATTATGGGACGTTCTGAGAATTCGAGAAACAGAGTATTCGTAGAGGATGGTGAGGGCATTAGAACACAGGCCTTTGACCCATCAAAGCTTACCGACCCTAGTCTTATCATTTATGCGCCTGTACGCGTGCTTGGTAATGACACAATTGTCACAAACGGTGATCAGACTGATACTATTTATGATTATATGAAGTCAGGTGAGACATTTGAGCAGACACTTCGCAGACGCGAGTTTGAGCCAGATGGTCCTAATTACACACCTCGTATTTCAGGTCTTCTTCACGTTGAAAACGGTGAGTTTTCTTATTTAATGTCTATTCTTAAATCTAACATGGGTGACGCTGATTCATGTAACAGATACACCTTTGATTATTCTAATCCTAAGGCTGGTTCAGGCCGTTTTATTCACACATATATGAATGATGGAAATCCACTTCCTTCATACGAAGGCGAGCCAACTCCAGTTGAAATTTCAGGAGATATCGATGAGTTTACCAATATGATTTGGACAAACCTCAACGAGGATAACAAGGTATCACTTTTCGTAAGATACATCGATATTGCTACAGGCAAGTACGAAACAAGAATTATTAATAAGAATAAATAAGTTGAACAACGTAAGGGCGGAAGCCGCTTCGGTGCTAAGGCTATTTGTTTTTATGTGGATTGATTAGATGAATAATTCTGTAGCTATCAAGCTCTTGGTGTTGTGCAACGAGACGTGTTGGTCGAGTGGAACAATATCCAAGGCTTGAGAGCGTGACAGAATTGTGGATTTGGAGGATTTTATGAAAGAATTAGAGTTAAAGTATGGTTGTAACCCAAATCAGAAACCTTCTAGAATTTATATGGAAGAAGGCGATCTTCCTATTGAGGTTTTATCTGGCAAGCCAGGTTACATCAATTTTTTAGATGCGTTTAACGGTTGGCAGCTTGTTTCAGAGCTTAAGAAGGCTACAGGCCTTGCAGCTGCAACTTCATTTAAGCATGTATCACCAGCTGGCGCAGCTGTGGGACTTCCTCTTTCAGATGTAGAGCGCAAGATTTACTGGTGTGATGACCTTGATATGGAGTTTACTCCACTTGCGAATGCTTATGCTAGAGCTAGAGGCGCTGATAGAATGTCTTCATTTGGCGATTTTATTTCACTTTCAGATGTTTGCGATGTCGCTACAGCAAAGCTTATTAAGCGTGAGGTTTCTGACGGTGTTATCGCTCCTGGATATGAGCCTGAGGCACTTGAGATTTTAAAGGCTAAAAAGAATGGCAACTACGCAGTAATCAAAATTGATCCCAATTATGTTCCAAAGCAGCTTGAGAGAAAGGAAGTATTTGGTATCACATTTGAGCAGGGCAGAAATGAGCTTGTTATCAATGACGATTTCTTTTCTAATATTGTTACTGAGAACAAGGATCTTCCAGAGCAGGCTAAGATTGATCTTGCAATTGCAATGATTACTCTCAAGTATACACAGTCAAATTCAGTTTGCTATGTAAAGGATGGCCAGGCAATTGGTATCGGTGCTGGACAGCAGTCTAGAATTCACTGTACTCGTCTTGCTGGACAGAAAGCTGACAACTGGTGGCTCCGTCAGTCTCCAAAGGTTCTTGGTCTTGACTTTGTTGATGGAATTAAGAGAGCTGATAGAGACAATGCTATTGACCTTTATATTGGAGATGAGTTTGAGGATGTTATCGGTGATGATGTATGGGCTAAGACATTTAAGACTCGTCCATCAGAGTTCACAAAAGCTGAGAAGCGTGCTTGGCTTGATAAGCTTACAGGTGTTTCTGTAGGTTCTGATGCTTTCTTCCCATTCGGTGACAATATTGAGCGTGCTCACAAGTCTGGTGTACAGTATGTTGCACAGCCAGGTGGCTCTGTTAGAGATGACAATGTTATCGAGACATGTAATAAATATGGAATGGTTATGAGCTTCACAGGCCTTAGATTATTCCATCACTAAAATTAATTTATAAGAACTTCGCTTTTTAAGCGGGGTTCTTTTTTATTTGCTACAAACTATCACTTTATCCACACATCAACAAAATTCTCAATTTATTCACAGATATCTTTGAATGTCTTCACAACTAAAAAACGAGGGTCTTGTAAAATCTATATTAGGTAATTCTAACTGCTTTTATAGTTTTAGCAGATATAGATATGTATTGGAGGGGACATTCATGAAAAGATTTTACGTATTATTTTTATCGCTAATATTAGTATGTGGACTTTTTGCTGGATGCAAGAAATCAGGAGGAGCTAAAGAGGCTGCTCAGGATAATTCTGAGAAACACATTACATTGTTTAATGTAAAAAGTGAGGTTAATACCCAGATTGAAGAATTAGCTGCAGCCTATACTGCAGAAACTGGTGTTGAGGTCACTGTGCTTTCTGTTCAGGCAGGCGTTGATGCATCAGCCACTATTAAGGGATATTATTTATCAGATCAAATGCCAGATATTATAGCCTGCGAGGCTTCCGGCTTTGGTAACTGGGAAGGTCTGCTTGTTGATATGAGTGATCAGGATTGGGCTAGCCGTACTAGTGCAGCTTATGTTGATGCAAATTATGGAACAATTGGATTCCCATATACAACTGAGGCGATTGGACTTGCATACAATGCAGACATATTAAGTAAATGCGGAGTGGATCCAGCTTCTATAACTGGACCTGATGCCCTAAGATCAGCATTTGAAAAAGTTGATGCAAACAAAGAGGCTCTTGGACTAAAAGCTGTGGTTGGATATTATGCAGAACCAAAAGATTTGGGATGGTCTGCAGGAAACCATATTTTTGGCGCGTATTTAGATTCCGGATTGGGACGAGATGATAGCACATATATTGATGGATTAGTTGAAAATAATAAAGTTGATTCTTCTAGATTCATGGATTATGCAGCTATGATTGGCATGTTTAATCAATACTCAGATCCTGAATTTGTAACAACAGGAACTTATGACCAGCAGGTTGAAAATTTTGCTGCAGGTAAGTATGCATTCATTACGCAGGGTTCTTGGATTGGTGCATCTTTAACAGGAAATTTCTCCTCTCAGTACCAAGCGGCAGGAAGCTTTAAAGTGGGTATGGTTCCTTATGCATTTGAAGATGGAATGGACACAATTATGACCTCAGCACCTCAATGGTGGGCAGTTCCAAAAGAAGGAAATGTGGAAGAGGCACTTGCATTCTTGCAGTGGTGTTCTGAGGATAAAGGACAGCAGATGCTTGTTGAAAATGCTGGATTTGTAAGCCCGTTTACAGATTGCAAGTATGTGGCTAATGATCCATTTGCTCAGACAATTTCAGACTATATAGCTGCCGATAAAACTTCTAATTGGCATTGGATGCAATTACCAGAAGGCTGCGGAAATAGTGATGATGGACTTTGTTACTGTTTCTATGAATATGCTACAGGTGAGGTAGATGCTAATGGATTTATGAATAGAGTAAACGGCGTTATTGCTGATTACTATGCTAGACAGTAGAAAGGGGGAAATGAAATGGCTAAGAATTCTAATAACAATGCAAAAGTAAGTGGTATAAATTCAATCGTAGTTCAGATTTCAGCCCTCAATTTAGGAATGCTAATTGCTTTCCTTATTGTCATGGCACTTATTATGAATGCTATGAATAAATCTACCACAAGCAGTATTGAGATGTTTGATTCTATGATGGAGCTTACATCTCATGAGGCTAATTTAAAGACTGACATTATGTCATACTACGATCAGGTTACAGGATATGTTGCTTCTAATTCTGTTGAAACACAAGGAGCATTACTTCCTCAGCTTGATGTAGCTAAATCAGCAATAGAGCAGGATATTGCTGATTTGAATAATGATTTTAGTACTTATAATAATGAGTCAGCAAAAAATCAGATGCTTGAAATTGAAGAACAGTATAAGAAGTTGTGTGAGTATATTGATAATGCTATAGCAAAATGTGATGCGGGAGATCAGGCTAATGCCTATAAGATTTTATTTGATAAGGCTGAGATTCAAAAGGTCGCAATAATTCATTCTACAAAGGTACTTGATACAGCTGTTCAAGAAAATGCGAATAATACCAAGACAATGATGAATGACTTGCTTTCTCGTGGTTCAATAGTTTCATTTATTGGTACTTCGATTGTCCTTATTCTTATTGTCTTGAACTTCATTATTACCTATGTCACTGTTGTTAAGAAGATTAAATCTATCAGTGAAGAGGTTAATGGAATTATTAAAAAGATTGAAATGGGTGAAGGCGATCTTACAGCAAGAATCAATACTAAGACAAAGTCAGAGCTTATGTATATCAAAAACGGTATCAATCTTTTTATTGCCACACTACAAGGCATCATGAAAGATGTAAAGGATGGTACCATTGTACTTTCAGAAAGCTCAGAGCAGGTAAGCTCTCAGCTTCGAATTGCAGATGATAATGTAACCAATTCATCGGCTGCACTAGAAGAGCTTTCCGCAAATATGGAATCTGTTGTTGGTATTCTTGAATCAATCAATGAACGTGTTGATGATGTAAAACAGGCAGCACAGAGAATTACAGACCAGGCTAATGTTGGTACAGAAACTGCTAATGAAATTAAGCAAGAAGCAGACGAGCTTCAGGTAAAGGTAAATGTTAAGAAGGCAGATGCAGGCGATAGAGTTGCCATCCTTTCTGAGACACTTACTAAGTCGGTTAAGGAATCTGAAAAGGTTAGTCAGATTACAGATCTTACAGATGATATTTTAGATATTGCAAGCCAGACAAATCTTCTTGCTCTTAATGCTTCGATTGAGGCGGCTCGTGCCGGTGAGGCAGGAAAGGGATTTGCTGTTGTAGCAGATGAAATTAGTTCCCTTGCTGCAAATTCAAGACAGACAGCTGCAACTATTCAGGATATTGCTAACGAGGTTACTGCCGCAGTTAACAATCTTGCGAAGAATGCCCAAGAAGCTCTTGATTTCATCAACGGAACCGTTATCGGTGACTACAATGAATATGTAGATACTGGCGAGAAATATGGTAAGACAGCTGATGTAATGAATGAAATGCTTACAGAGTTCAGTGAAAAAGCAGATAGCCTTAATGAAATCATGCAAGCTATGGTTGAATCTGTAGACACTATTACAAATTCAGTTCAGGAAAGCTCTCTTGCAATTAATATGAGTGCTGAAAACTCAACTGAAATTGTTACAGGTATCAAGAAAATCTTTGATGCCATGGACAGAAATACAGAGGTTACAGAGCAGCTTAACGATACAACCCAGAAATTCAAGTCCTTGTAATTTATTGACTTAATTAAAACCACCGGCAAGTCCGGTGGTTTTTTTATCAAAAATTATTGCCTTTCCCAATATTAAATTAAGCTTACTATATAATTATGCCACACAAGTATGCCGATATTATATAAAGGACAATATTATATAATAATAGAGTAAAGTGAGTATCCTAGGGACGAGCTATAGAAGAGGAGGCAGTCAATGTCTGTAATATTTGATATTAATAGAACTAGCATGTGGGTGACGAATAATGAGGGGCGCTGTAGATTGAATTATGATGTTCAAAACAATAATGCAGTTTTTAAAGATGATAAATTGAAAAACGAAAATCAGTCACTTGATATACAAGAAAAAATATCATACTTTGATGTTAGAGATATAGATGTTACAAAGTGTAGCTTTTCTGATTTTTGTAAAGTTGCTAAATTTGCAAAAACAAGTTTTAGTGCATTTGATTATGATGAAAGTCTTTTGAATAGTTATAAGGATATTTTTAAAGAAAATGAAAATAGTAATTTTTATCAATATTTTGACGAAGAAAGACTTAGCTGCGCCAATAAAGGAGATATGCACTTATATTACGAAGTTCAAAAAATAGCGCAGGTTGCACAGAATATGATGAGAATATATCAGGATGGTTTTGAGGGCAATTTAACTGACGATGGCTATTTTATTAAAGATGTTTTTACCGATTTAAGTTGTACAGGATTTTATGGAAATTATCGATTGGCAGAATGTAATTATGGTTTTGGACAAGATTCATATGAACTTATTGCAGAATTTGATCGTGATTCTACAAAAGAAAAACCCGTTGTGGACGTTTCTATAGGATCTTCATTATCTGATAAAATGCTTCCTGGACGTTATGTTGTAGATATTAATTCTGTGGATTTAAAAAATGCTACACCTCTTGAACTTTTTGCATATTATGCATATATGGATTCTTTAAAAAATGATAAATGGTATCAGTCATATAATCAAAATCAAACATTCACTGAATTATTTTTGAGTGGGGCTTTTGAGATTGAAAGTTTGTCAGAGTTTACTGATAAGCAGGTGAATTTATTGGAGGTGACTCAAAAAGCAAAGGAAATTTTGTTAGATAAACTTGATTCTGAAAGAGGCGAAGATATAAACTTAGGTGAAATTGGCAAAAGTTATTCTCGTGATTTGTTAAAAAAATGGTTGATGACTTATGATGAAATCATCTTCTCCCTTGGAGAAGATGAGAGTCAAATCTAATTATATATTTACTAATTCAAATTTTCTTGTATATTCTGTAGGGGAAGAAGTGCCTGTTTTTGAGGTCACTATTGCCCTTAGAATATCGCTGGAAAGAATATCATATTTATTGATTATAGAATTATCGGGAGCTGTTAGAAGAGGTGCAGCTCCTTTTTCTTTTATTTTAGAAAGGATAGTGCTGCCATTTTTGCTGAACCCAAGCATTCTTATATAGGTGCAATATCCATTTTCTTTGGCAGCTTTAAAATCTGAATCAGTAATTCCAAGGAGTATGTGGCAAAGTGCACGGCTTATGCGAGAATACTCCATATTCTTGCTTTTTAATAGCTGGCAGAAGGATGTGAAATCAGCATAGTCATTTAGTTTGTTTTTGATTCTATCTGACAGGTCACTATTGCAATCCAAGTAATCATCAAATGAGTCAGTTGTAATAAGTTTATAATGTAACATTCCAGAAATGTCCTCTGAAAAGATAAAAGTGCTATTTTCATAAAGGTTTTTTGCCTCGAGTGGGATGGCTTCGTACTCCTTGTGGAGCTTGTAATGCTGGCGTATAGAGCTAGCTGAGCTTAAATCGCCAGAAAGGCTTAAGTCTTCGTATTTGTTCCCCTGTCTTTTCATTACTGCAATATTTATAGGTAGATTGTGCTCCCTAATATATCTACAGTATTCAAGACCTAAAATATTATTAGGAGAAGATATTAATTCCTCGGCTAAAAAGGTCTTTAAAGCTTTTGCTCTTGCAGTGGCATAGCTTATACCCTGAGATAATAAGCTATTAACTTCATTATTGAATTCTCCAGATTGCTCTAAATCTAGAAGCTTTTTGCTCTCATTAATAAATAATTCGGCATTATCGCATTCACCTGAGAATAATAGGGTGTCAACAACTCCGGTGCTTGCAAGGAGCTGCACACCTGCTGCTGCAAATTCTCTAGCGGATGATGTGGCAAAAATGGTTGGAATTTCAAGTACGATATCGGCACCACATAACAGTGCAGCCTTAGCTCTTGTGTATTTATCGAAACAGGCTATTTCGCCTCTTTGAGTAAAGGAACCTGACATGGCAACTATAATCTGGTCAGCTTTTAAAACAGTTTTAGCGTATTCGATTTGAAGTTTGTGACCATTGTGAAATGGATTGTATTCTGCCACGATTCCAACTACCATTTTTGTTCCTCCGAAAATACTTTTTATAGGTGAATTATACTATAAAATTCTATTGTTATGTATTTTTTTAGTGCTATAATATTAAATGTATTTTTTTGTATTTTAAAGAAAGAAAGGAATATATATTATTATGAAGATTTTAGTTATCAACTGTGGTAGCTCATCTCTTAAGTATCAGGTAATTGACTCAGAGAGCGAGCAGGTACTTTGCAAGGGCCTTTGCGAGAGAATTGGTATCGATGGTCGTATCGTATATCAGAAGGCTGGACTTGATAAGGAGATTACAGACATTCCAATGCCTACTCACAAAGAGGCTGTAGCAGCAGTTATTGATGCTATTACTAATGCTAGTACTGGTGCCATTGCATCACTTGACGAGATTGATGCTGTAGGTCACAGAGTTGTACATGGCGGTGAGAAGTTCGCAGCTTCAGCTCTTATCACAGATGAGATGATTAAGGTTGTAGAAGAGTGCAACGATCTTGCACCACTTCACAATCCAGCAAATATTATTGGTATTAATGCATGTCGTGAGCTTATGCCAGGTAAGCCACAGGTAGGCGTATTCGATACAGCTTTCCATCAGACAATGCCTCAGGAAGCATACATGTATGCTGTTCCTTACAAGTATTATGAGCAGTACGGAGTTCGTCGCTACGGTTTCCACGGTACTAGCCATAGCTATGTATCAAAGAGAGTATGCGAGTTCGCTGGTGCAGATATCAACAACTCTAAGATTATTGTATGCCACATTGGTAACGGTGCTTCTTGCTGTGCAGTATTAAATGGCAAGTCAGTAGACACTTCAATGGGACTTTCTCCACTTGAGGGTCTTGTTATGGGTACACGTTCTGGTGATATCGATCCTTCAGCTGTTGAGTACATGGCTAAGAAAGAGGGACTTGATTTTGCAGGTGTTATGAATGTTCTTAACAAGGAGTCTGGTGCACTTGGTATTTCTGGTCTTTCATCAGATTTCAGAGATCTTCTTGCAGCTTCTGCAGAGGGCAATAAGAGAGCACAGCTTGCTATGGACATGATTGCATATCGTATTGCTAAGTATGTTGGTGCATACGCTGCAGCTATGAATGGTGTAGATATGATTTGCTTCACAGCTGGTCTGGGAGAGAACAATGCAGGCCTTCGTCAGGCTGTATGTGATCACCTTGGATTTATGGGTGTAGAGCTTGATGCTTCTAGAAATGATGGCCCTTCAGAGGACAAGCTTATCTCTTCTGATTCTTCAAAGGTTAAGGTATTCGTTATCCCTACAAATGAAGAGGTTATGATTGCAAGAGATACAGCAGCTATCGTTTCTAAATAATTGTTAAATGAATTTTTAAATAATGTGTTAAAATTTGCAGAAAGTGTTTGACAAGCATATTTTAGCTATGTATAATTGACAAAGTGTGGATAGGAGATATTTATGAAGATTTCTATTAAGGATATTACTTCATTACCTGATCAAAATAAGAAATTTACTGGAGTTTGCGACATACATGAGTTTTCTTATCTTGGCAGTGATTTTTCTATCAGTCACGTAGAGCCATTTGATGTAGTTCTATCTATGATTGGCACAGGCAAGCTTCATATTACCTTTAGTACTAAATGTACTATCGTAGGTGCTTGTGATAGATGCTTGAGTCAGGTATCATTTGATATTCCTGTTGTGGCTGATGAGACTGTTGAAGTTTCAGAAGGACAGGTAGTTACTGATGATGATATTGGTCCTTACTCATTTGTTGATGGTGAGGAGATAGATATAGATGAACTCATTTTAGACGAGATCTTAGTGAATTTCCCGGCAAAGATATTGTGCCAGGATGACTGTAAGGGTATATGCCCAGTCTGTGGTAAGAATCGCAACTTAGAGCCTTGCCAGTGTGATGATACAGTTTTAGATCCTAGAATGGCACAATTTTTAGATGTCTTTAATAGCTTTAAGGAGGTGAAATAGCATGTCTATTTGTCCAAAGAACAAATCTTCTAAGGGAAGAAGAGATAAAAGAAGAGCAAACTGGAAAATGAGCAACCCAACACTTGTTAAGTGTTCTAAGTGCGGTGAGCTTATGGTTCCACATAGAGTTTGCAAAGCTTGCGGATCATACAACAAGAAAGAGATCGTAGCAGTAGATTAATTCAAAGCCTCTCGGTTATGCCGAGAGGTTTTTATTTGAATTGAATTATTCTTTTATATAAAGTATACTTTTATAAGTATGTTAGAAAGGATAATAGTATGAGCAATTTGACTGTTGTTGCACTTGATGCAATGGGCGGTGATAACGCACCTTCAGCTATGATTCAGGGTGCTGTTGATGCCGTTAATGAGAGTAAAGAAGTTAAGGTTGTTCTTGTTGGTAAGGAGGACGTGATTAAGGCTGAACTTGCTAATCATTCTTATCCAGCAGAGCAGATTGAGATAAAAAATGCTACAGAGGTTATTGAGACTGCAGAACACCCAGTTATGGCCATCAAAAAGAAAAAGGATTCCTCTATGGTTGTAGGCCTTCATCTTGTTAAGGAAGGTCAGGTAGATGCACTTGTTTCAGCTGGTAATTCTGGTGCACTTCTTGTAGGTGGACTTGGTATTGTTGGACGTATCAGAGGTATTGAGCGTTCTCCATTCGGAGCTCTTATTCCTACTAAGACTGGTGTTACACTTCTTGTAGATTCAGGTTCTAATGTAGATTGTCGTAGCAGCCACTTAGTACAGTTTGCTAAGATGGGCAGCATCTATATGGAAAAGGCACTTGGTATTAAAAATCCTAAGGTAGCCCTTGTTAACAATGGCGCCGAAGAGGAAAAGGGCAATGCTCTTGTTAAGGAGACCATGCCTCTTCTTAAAGAGTGCGATAGTATTAATTTCGTAGGTGGTATTGAGGCCAGAGAGATTCCAGCAGGTACAGTTGATGTTGTAGTCTGCGATGGATTTGTAGGCAATGCTATTCTTAAAACTTTCGAGGGTGTGGCTAGTACACTTCTTTCTGTGTTTAAGGAGGGATTGACATCTAATTTATTGTCAAAGATTGGTGCGGCACTTGCGCTTCCTTCACTTAAAAACAAGCTTAAGGCTTTTGACGCCACACAGTATGGTGGAGCTCCACTTCTTGGACTTAATGGTCTTGTTGTTAAGACTCACGGTAGTGCCAAGGCTTTAGAGGTTAGAAACACTATTTTCCAGTGCGTGACCTTTAAGGAGCAAAAGATTAATGATCATATCAAAGAAAATATAGTTATAGAGAAAAAGGAGGACTAGAAATGGAATTCGATTTATTAAAGGAGATTATTGCAGAGGTTCTTAATGTAGACACTGCAGAGATCAAGGAGAGCACTACTTTTGTAGATGACCTTGGAGCTGATTCTCTTGATGTATTCCAGATTATCATGGGTGTTGAGGAGAAACTCAATATCGAAGTTGATACAGATGCTGCTGAGAAGCTTTCTACAGTTGGTGATGCTGTTGAGCTTATCAAGAAGACAGTTGCAGAAAAATAAGAATTAAATATATGCGCATTGACGATTTTTTTCGTTGGTGCGCGTGTTTTTGAGTATCCAGTTATCTGGATGCTTTCTTTAAACTCAAAAGGTTTTACCTTTTAGGTACCTTAATGAAATGGAGAGATTATTTTGAAGGATTTAAAAGAATTTCAAAAGACAATCGGCTATGAGTTTAGAGACGAAAGCTTATTACGACAGGCCCTTACCCATAGCTCATACGCTAATGAGCATCATTTGAAAAAGTTCTCTGACAATGAGAGACTTGAGTTTTTGGGAGATGCGGTTCTCGAGATAGTATCGAGTGAGTTTTTGTATCTAAATTACACCGATCTCAATGAAGGTAAACTATCAAGACTTAGAGCTAGTATTGTCTGCGAGCCTACTCTTGCCTATATATGTAAGGAGATTAATCTAGGGGATTATGTCCTTTTATCAAAGGGAGAGGATATGACAGGTGGCAGAAATCGTAAGTCTATTCTTTCAGATGCCTTTGAGGCTACAATCGGTGCTATTTTCTTGGATGGCGGTATGGAGCCAGCCTCTAAATATATTCACCGTTTTGTTTTAAATGATATTGAACATAAGCAGTTGTTCCATGACAGTAAGACTAGATTGCAGGAAGTAATTCAGGCTAATTACAAAGAGCAGATTACATATAGACTTGTATCTGAGTCTGGTCCTGATCACGCCAAGGAATTTAAAGTGCAGGCCCTTGTTGGTAAGCGTGTATTAGGCACAGGTGTTGGTGGCACCAAAAAGGCTGCAGAGCAGGAAGCAGCCTACGAATCACTTATGATGCTTCATAAGGAAGATTCTATAAATATTATTTAATTATAAGTATTAGGGAGAATTGAATGTATCTTAAAAGTATCGAGTTATACGGATTTAAATCTTTTGCTCACAAGATGAAATTCGAATTTCATAATGGAATTACAGGCATTGTAGGTCCTAACGGTTCCGGAAAAAGTAATGTAGCTGATGCTGTTCGCTGGGTTTTAGGCGAACAGTCTGCTAAGCAGCTTCGTGGTGCATCTATGCAGGATGTAATTTTTGCTGGTACTGAGGCTAGAAAGCCACTTAGCTATGCCTACGTAGCTCTTACAATGGACAATTCCGACCATGTGCTTCCGGTTGATTTTGAGGAAGTTACTATTGCACGTCGTGTTTATCGCTCCGGTGAGAGTGAGTATTTACTTAACGGCACACCTTGCCGCCTTAAGGATGTATCTGAGCTTTTCTACGATACTGGTGTAGGTAAAGAGGGCTACTCTATTATTGGACAGGGTCAGATTGAGAAGATTCTTTCGGGGAAGCCTGAGGATAGACGTGAGCTTTTTGATGAGGCTGTTGGTATTGTTAAGTTTAAAAAGAGAAAGGCTGCATCTGTTAAGAAGCTTGAGAGCGAGAGAGAGAATTTAGTTCGTGTTAATGATATTTTATCAGAACAGGAGCGTAGAATTGGACCTCTTGAAAAGCAGTCTGAAGACGCTAAACAATATTTAAAATACAAAGAAGAGCTTAAGAGAATTGATGTTAATTCTTTCATGCTTGAGGTAGATAGATTACAGGCCAACTTAGACGAGGTTGAGAAGAATGCTAGCATTGCCAAAGAGAATATGGAATCTAGCAAGGCTGCACAGGAGGAGATTCGCGTAAAGTACGATTCTTTAGAGCAGCAGATTACAGAGCTTGATACTCAAATTGAGAATTTAAAGCAGAACCAGTCTGAGTCTACCTTACTGAAGGGCAAGCTTGAGAATGAGATCCTTCTTTTAGAGGAACAGATTCGTTCTGCCAATGTTACAGATGAGAATTTGGCTAGTCGTGTAGCTGAAATCGAAGCTGAAAAGGCTGACAAGGAAAAGCAACTTGCAGAATATGCTCAGGAGAAGACTTCTCTTGATAAGACATTGGAGGAGGCTGTTGAACGTCTTGCTTCCGTTAAGGGTAATTACAGTGAGCTTCAGTCTGCCATTGTTTCTAACAACGAGAAAATTGAGCAGAACAATCAAGCTATTATGGAGCTTCTTAACAATAGAGCTTCTATTAAGTCTAAAGAGCAGCGTCTCGAGACAATGCTTGAACAGACTAATATTCGCAAGGCTAAGCTCAACCAGCGACTTTTAGAGCGCAAGACTCGTGAAGAGGATTTGGATGTTGCTGTAGCTCTTGCTGAGGATGATTTCAAGAATGCTCAGACTCTTTTATTAGAGCTTCAGGACAAGGATAAGGAATTTTCTGAGAAGGCTGCTGAGTGGAAGAGAAAATCTCAAGAGACTTCTGAAAAATTACAGGCTAAAAAGGATGAGTTTGCCCGTGTCCAGACTCGTCTTGAATCTGTTAAGAATATTGCTGAGAGATACGAGGGATATGGTAATTCTACTCGTAAGGTAATGGAGCAAAAGGGCGTTATCGATGGTATCGAGGGTGTTGTTTCTGATCTTATCCACGTAGAGAAGAAATACGAGATGGCTATAGAGACAGCTTTAGGCGGTAACATCCAAAATATTGTTACTGCAGATGAAGCCTGCGCTAAAAAGCTCATTAATTATCTGAAAGAAAACAAGCTTGGTCGTGCTACATTCTTGCCACTTACATCTGTAGATGGCAGAGGCAATTTCAAGAAGACAGAAGTTTTAAAAGAAAAGGGTGTTCTAGGACTAGCTTCAGAGCTTGTAGATTGCGATAGCAAGTTTGATGGCGTTATAGCATATCTTCTTGGCAGAGTTGTTGTTACTGATCATATTGACTCAGCTATTGCTCTTGCTAAAAAGAACAATTACAGCATTCATATTGTTACTTTAGATGGAGAGTATCTGGCCCCAGGTGGTTCTATGGCCGGTGGTCACTTCAAGAACAAATCTAATCTTTTAGGACGTAATCGTGAGATTGAAGAGCTTGATGAGAAGCTCAATGCTATTTCTAAAGAAATGGATGAGCTGAAAAATAGAGCTGATGATATTGAGGCAGCTGCAGCTCTTCTTGATAGCGATAAGGAAGAAAATACTGCTAAGTTAAATGAGGCAGCTATTGCACTTAATACAGCAAAGCTTGGCCTTGATAGAGCTAACGAGCAGAAGAAAGAATCTCTCACAGCTTACGAGGGTCTTTCTAAGGAATCTGAAGAGTTAGAAGCACAGCTTACAGAGATTGCCTCTGGCAAAAAGGAAATCGAATTCGAAAAGAAAGAAAGCGATGATAAGGAGGCCGAACTTAAGGCTGAGATTCAGAGACTTTCTGATGAAGTGGATGAGAAGACCTACATGGAGACTTCTGTTAACAGAACCATGTCTGAGGTTCAAATCGAAGAGGCTAATGCTAGACAGAAGGTTGATTTCGTTCAGCAGAACATTGACCGTATCAATTCTGAGATTGAAAAGGCTGATGCTGATATTGCCTCATTAAAGGAAAATGCTCGTTCTACAAAAGAGGAGACAGAGGCTAAGAAGGCTCGTATCGATGAGATTAAGAGTACTATTTCAGCATCTGATGAGACATTTGGTCAGCTTGAAGCTGAAATTAAAGAGACTATTGAAAAGCGTGATGCCCTCAATAATTCTCACAAGAATTTCTTTGAGCAGCGTCAGGAGATTTCTGATAGAATCTCAGATTTAGATAAAGAAATATTCCGTCTTGATTCTCAAAAAGAGAAGATTAACGACGCTATTTCATATCAGAACAATTACATGTGGAATGAATATGAGCTTACATATCATTCAGCAGAAGAGCTTAAGGATCCTGAGTACAATGATTTAGATCAGATGAAAAAGGATGCCAGCAAGATTAAAAATGCTATTCGTGCAATGGGCAATGTTAATGTCAATGCAATTGAGGAGTTCAAGGAGCTTTCTGAGCGCTACAATTTCCTTAAGGGGCAGCACGACGATTTGGTTGAGGCAGAAGCTTCACTTGTTCGTATCATTGATGAGCTGGATGAGGGAATGAGAAAGCAGTTTGCTGAAGGGTTTAAGGATATTAAAAAGCAGTTTGATGCTTCATTTAAGGAGCTTTTTGGTGGCGGTCACGGTACACTTGAGCTTGTTGACGAAGATGACCTTCTTGAGACAGGTATTATCATCAATGCTCAGCCACCTGGAAAGAAGCTTATCAATATGATGCAGATGTCCGGTGGTGAGAAATCACTTACTGCAATTGCACTTTTGTTTGCAATCCAGAATCTTAAGCCTTCACCATTCTGTCTGTTAGACGAGATTGAGGCGGCTCTTGATGATGCTAACGTAGACCGTTTCGCAAATTATTTGCACAAGCTTACTAAGAATACTCAGTTCATTGTTATCACTCACCGTAGAGGTACAATGAATGCAGCTGATAGACTTTTCGGTATTACTATGCAGGAAAAGGGTGTATCAGCACTTGTATCAGTTAACCTTATTGAAGCACAGTTAGATGACTAGTAGAGATTAATTATGGCAGAGAAAATTCCATTTTGGCAGCGCCTTATTAAGGGCCTGACCAAGACAAGAGACAACTTTATCAAATCCATGGATTACATATTTAATGGATTTACAAATATTGATGAGGACTTCTACGAGGAGCTTGAAGAAGTCCTTATCATGGGCGATATAGGCGTACGCACTACTGAGACTATTATAGACGATCTCAAGGACGCTGTTAAAAAAGAGCATATTAAGGAGCCTACCCAGTGTAAGGAGTTTCTTATTAATGAAATCAAGCAGCAGATGGCTCTTGATGCCACATCTTATGATTTTGAAAATAAGACAAGTGTGGTGCTTGTTATTGGCGTCAATGGTGTTGGTAAGACTACGACTATTGGAAAGCTAGCTGGCAAGCTTACAGCTGCCGGTAAAAAAGTTATGGTTGCAGGAGCGGATACATTTAGAGCAGCTGCTTCTGACCAGTTAAAGGAATGGGCTGATAGAGCGCATGTTGATTTTGTTGGCGGACCGGAGGGTTCTGACCCAGCGGCTGTTGTATTTGACGCTGTTCATGCTGCTAAGGCTAGAGGAGTTGATGTTCTTTTGGTTGATACAGCTGGACGTCTTCACAACAAAAAGAATCTTATGAATGAGCTTTCTAAAATAAACAGTACTATTTCTAAAGAATTTCCAGAGGCATATAGAGAGACTCTTATTGTACTTGATGGTACTACAGGTCAAAATGCCCTTGTTCAAGCTAAAGAATTTTCTGAGGTTACGGATATTTCTGGCATTGTACTCACAAAACTTGACGGAACAGCCAAAGGAGGTATTGCAATTGCAATACAATCTGAGTTAAAATTGCCAGTAAAATATATTGGTGTCGGTGAAACAATAGATGATTTGGAGAAGTTTAATCCAGAAGAGTTCGTCAATGCGTTGTTTTACTCAGAATAGACACTTGTAATCATATAGCAATACAATAGGGAGAAGAAATCATGCTTACATTGGACAAATTTGAAGAAGCCTCTAAGATTGTTACAGAGGTTACCCACGAAACAAAGCTTGTTTACAGCGATTACTTCAGTGAAAAGAGCGGCAATATGGTTTATCTTAAGCCAGAGAATATGCAGCTTACTGGAGCTTATAAGTTAAGAGGTGCTTATTACAAAATTAGCACACTTACTGATGAGGAGAGAAGTAAGGGTCTTATTACAGCATCTGCTGGTAATCACGCACAGGGCGTTGCTTACGCAGCATCTAAGTACGGAGTTAAGGCTACAATCGTTATGCCAACAACAACACCTTTGATTAAGGTTAATCGTACAAAGAGCTATGGTGCTGATGTTGTTTTATACGGAGATGTTTACGACGAGGCTTGCGAGTATGCTTACAAGCTTGCCGATGAGCATGGTTATACATTTATTCATCCATTTGATGATTTAGCTGTAGCTACAGGACAGGGTACTATTGCAATGGAAGTATTTAAGGAGCTTCCACTTGTAGAATATATTCTTGTACCAATTGGTGGTGGCGGTCTTGCTACTGGTGTTTCTACATTAGCTAAGCTTCTTAACCCTAAGATTAAGGTTATCGGTGTTGAGCCTAGCGGAGCGGCTTCCCTTAAGGAGTCATTTGCAAAGGGAGAGGTTTCTACACTTTCTTCTGTTAATACTATTGCAGATGGTACTGCAGTTAAGACACCAGGTACAAAGATTTTCCCATATCTTCAGAAGAATATTGATGAGATTATCACTGTTGATGATGATGAGCTTATCGTAGCTTTCCTTGATATGGTAGAGAACCACAAGATGATTGTTGAAAATTCGGGACTTCTTACAGTTGCTGCATTAAATCATCTTGGATTCAAGGACAAGAGAGTTGTTTCTATTCTTTCTGGTGGTAACATGGATGTCATTACAATGTCATCAGTTGTTCAGCAGGGACTTATCTTTAGAGATAGAATATTTACAGTTTCTGTTCTTCTTCCTGATAAGCCAGGTATGCTTGCAAAGGTAGCTCAGGTAATTGCTGACAATCAGGGTAATGTTATCAAGCTTGAGCACAATCAGTTTGTTACTACAAACCGTTCGGCAGCTGTTGAGCTTCGTATTACTCTTGAGGCATTTGGCCCAGATCACAAGCAGCAGATTCTTAATGCTTTGGATGAAGGCGGATACAAGCCAAAGATTGTTAGAACTTCATTATAAAAAATATTGGGTGTCAAGTAATTATACTTGACACCTTCTTTTTTATATAGTATATTAGTCTCCGGTGATAAAGGAGAGTCATGGAAGATAAGATTAAATCAGGATTTTTATATGATTTCTATGGCGAGCTTCTAACGGAGCGCCAGCGTAGTGTTTATGAGATGAGTGTTTTAGATGATTTGTCTTTATCAGAGATAGCTGATACTCTTTCTATTTCTAGACAGGGAGTTCATGATTTGCTTAAGCGAGTGGACCATCAGCTAGAAGAGTATGAAGCGAAGCTTCATTTAGTTGAAAAGTTTATGAATATCAGAAGTGATGTCATTTCTATTAATGAATTGACAAAGGGACAGGCGGATGCCCACACCATGGCAGAGATTTCCCGACTTTCTAGTTTGATTTTAGAGGAATTATAATATATGGCTTTTGATTCACTTTCAGAAAAGCTTCAAGGGGTTTTTAAAAATCTTAGAAGCAAGGGTAGACTTAGCGAGGCGGATGTCAAGGCAGCTCTCAAAGAAGTTAAGATGGCCCTTCTTGAGGCGGATGTTAATTTTAAAGTTGTAAAGCAATTTACAAACACAGTTACAGAGAGAGCTATTGGCTCAGATGTAATGAATGGCCTTAATCCAGGCCAGATGGTTATTAAGATAGTTAACGAAGAGCTTGTTAATCTTATGGGCTCGGAGGTTACTGATATTACTTATGGAACTGGTGGCGCCATCACTACTATTATGATGGTTGGTCTCCAGGGTGCTGGTAAGACTACCACCACAGCTAAGCTTGCTGGTAAGGTCAAGCAGCGCGGCAAAAAGCCACTTCTTGTTGCATGTGATATCTACAGACCTGCCGCTATTGAGCAGTTACAGGTCAATGGTAAAAAGCAGGATGTGGAGGTTTTTTCACTAGGACAGGAAAAGCCACTTAAGATTGCCAAAGAGGCAATGGATTACGCTAAGAAGAACGGATTTGATGTGGTTATCTTCGATACCGCCGGCCGTCTTCATATAGATGAGGATATGATGAATGAGCTTGAGTCAATCAAGAGCAATATTGATATCCTTAACACAATTTTAGTAGTTGATGCCATGACTGGTCAGGATGCTGTTAATGTATCTCAGACATTTGATGAGAAGATTGGCATTGACGGTGTTATCATCACAAAGCTTGATGGTGATACACGAGGTGGTGCAGCTCTTTCAATTAAGGCTGTCACTGGCAAGCCTATTTTGTACGCTGGTATGGGCGAGAAGCTTTCTGACTTAGAGCAGTTCCATCCAGATCGTATGGCAAGCCGTATCCTTGGAATGGGAGATGTCCTTTCTCTCATTGAAAAGGCAGAGGCAGAGATTGATAAGGATGCAGCTATTGCCCTTTCTAAAAAGGTTAAAAAGGCTTCCTTTGATTTCAATGATTATCTCACATCTATGGCTCAGATGAAGAAGCTTGGTGGACTTACTTCTATACTTGGTATGATGCCTGGCATTAATTCATCTCAGATGGCACAGCTTGAGAATGCAGTAGATGATAAGAAGCTTGCTCATATAGAGGCAATCATTCTTTCTATGACACCTGCAGAGCGTGAGAATCCAAAATTACTAAATCCTAGCAGAAAGCACAGAATTGCTGCTGGAGCTGGTTTAGATATAGCAGAGGTAAATCGTTTCATCAAACAATTTGAACAATCAAAGAAGATGATGAAGCAAATGCCAAATATGATGGGCAAAGGTAGACGCGGAATGCGCTTTCCATTTTAGTCCATGACCATTTATTTTATATTTATTGTTTTAGGAGGAAATAAAAATGGCAGTAAAGATTAGATTAAAGAGAATGGGTCAGAAGAAGAGACCAATCTACAGAATCGTTGTAGCAGATGCAAGAGCACCACGTGATGGTAGAAACATTGACGAGATCGGTACATATGATCCAAATCAGGAGCCAGCTGAGGTTACAGTTGATGCTGAGGCAGCTAAGAAGTGGATTGCTAATGGTGCAAAGCCAACTGAGACAGTAGCAAGACTTTTCAAGCAGGCAGGCGTTCAGTAAACATCTCGAAAGGAAAAGGATAATAGTGATGAAAGAATTAGTTGAAGTAATTGCTAAGTCACTTGTAGACAATCCTGAGGAGGTTGTAGTTTCAGAAAAGGAAGACGCTAAGTCAATTGTTGTTGAGCTTCGCGTTGCCCCTTCTGATATGGGTAAGGTTATTGGAAAGCAGGGCAGAATTGCCAAGGCTATCCGCGCTGTGGTAAAGGCTGCAGCCTCAAAGATTGACAAGAAGGTTATCGTTGATATTGTAGACGTTGACTAGTTATTTGGGCCTGATTTTTATCAGGCCTGTTTTACTTAATAGGAACTCTATTATATAGGAGTAGAATTTGGAAGATTTATATCAAGTAGGATCAATTACACAGACACACGGTATTAGAGGAGAGGTTAAGGTATTCCCTCTTACTGATGACATATCCCGTTTTAAGAATATGAAGAACTTGCTTTTGGATGGAGGCAAGGATGGCTATATTAGCCTTGAGGTTGAAAATGCTCGTCCTCAAAAGAATCTTGTTATTCTTAAATTTAAAGGTATTGATAATATCAATGATATTGAAAAATACAAGGGACAGGGACTATACGTAACAAAGGAAAACAGAGTAGAACTTAAGGATGACGAGTATTTTATTGCTGATTTGATTGGCTGTGAAGTATATGTTGATACAGACGCTGATAAAAAGTTCGGTACTATTTCTGATGTTATGGAAACAGGTGCTAACGACGTATATGAAATCACTCTGGAAAATGGAAAGACAGTTTTAGTTCCAGCTATTAAGGAGTGCATTTTAAATGTTGATATTGAAGGCGGCAGAGTTGATATTCACTTATTGGAAGGATTGATGGACTAATATGAAGTTTTATATTTTAACATTATTTCCTGAGATGATTGAAGACGCCTTAAATACCAGCATCTTAGGTCGTGCTAAAAAAGCAGGCTCCATTTCCTTTGAGGCGATTAATATCCGTGATTATACACTTGATAAGCATAAAAAGGTTGATGATTATCCATACGGCGGAGGTGCTGGAATGGTTATGCAGGCACAGCCTATATACGACGCTTATCAGGCTGTTTGCCAAAATGCAGGCCACAAGGTTCACTGTATATATTTGACACCACAGGGCAAGCTTTTTAACCAAACTGACGCCAAGGAATTAGCCCTTAAGGAAGATATCTGTCTGTTGTGCGGTCATTACGAGGGCATTGATGAGCGAGTTTTAGAGGAAATCGTCGATGAATATTATTCTATAGGTGATTATGTTCTCACTGGCGGTGAGCTTCCAAGTTTAGTTATGATAGATGCTATATCTAGAATGGTTCCAGGTGTTCTTACAAATGCTGAATCAGGCGAGGATGAGTCATTAGAGAACAATTTGCTTGAGTATCCTCAGTATTCTAGACCAGAAGTGTGGAATGACCGAAGGGTACCACCTATTTTGCTTTCTGGAGACCACGCTAAAGTAGATGCTTGGCGTAAGGAGCAGTCTATTGAGCGAACAAAAGAAAGAAGACCTGATTTATATCAAAAATATTTGGAAAATTCGGTTGATTAATAAGATTAACCGTGTTATTATACTATAGTTGCTAAAAGAAGAGATGGTCCGCTGATCTACAATAAAGTATTTCAAGAACGTCGCGAGTGTTTAGGAGGATTTAAAATGAACGCAAACGAGATTATTAGAAACATTGAAGCTGCTGAGCTTAAGGCAGAGTTACCTGAGTTTCAGGTAGGTGACACTGTAAAGGTTTACGGCCGTATCGTCGAGGGTAACCGTACTCGTACACAGGTATTCGAGGGTACAGTTATTAAGAGACAGGGTGGAAGCAACCGTGAGACATTCACAGTTCGTAAGTCATCTAACGGTGTAGGCGTAGAGAAGACTTGGCCACTTCACAGCCCTAACGTTGAGAAGATCGAAGTAGTTCGTAAGGGTAAAGTTCGTAGAGCTAAGCTTTACTACCTCAGAGATCTCACAGGTAAGAAGGCAAAGGTTAAGGAGAGAATCTAATCTCGAAATAAGTAGGACAGTCACCTTGTGTGGCTGTTCTTTTATTTTTAATGGAAATTATATGCAAAGTGCGGTATATTTATACTATAAATTATAAAGGAAATTTGTATGTTTTTATCAATTAAGAGATTCTTCAGTAAGATTTTCTCCAGAAGAAAAGATGGACTGAATTTCAACAGACGTCGTAGAAAAATTAATTTCGAAAAATTGAGATATGTTCTCATCTATGCATTGGAACTTGCTTGTGTAATTGGACTTGCTTATGGTGTGGTATTGGCATTTGGCAAACAGGTGGAATGTTCTAACTCATCTATGGAGCCTACCTATAATACATCCGATAAATTACTTGTAAATACAATTGCTTACAATTTATCTAGTCCAGAGTCTGGGGATGTAATTGCGTTCAAACCAAAGGCTAATGTTAATGCTAGTTATTCTGTTAAGCGCGTAATAGCAGTTCCTGGTGATACGATTTATATCAACAAGGGCCGTGTCTACATTAATGATGAATTATACAAAGAGGTTATAGAAGTTGAGAGAATAGAGAATCCAGGTATTGCTGCATCGCCTATTACACTTAGGGATGACCAGTATTTCGTACTTGGAGACAATCGCAATTCTTCTGAGGATTCTCGTTATGAGAGTATTGGCTTTGTTTCTTCAGAAGATATTTTAGGAAAGGTATGGATTAGATATCCATTTTAGGTGATTATGGAATTTCAGTGGTATCCAGGGCATATGACCAAGGCAAAGCGTCAGATGCAGGAAGATATTAAACTTATTGATTTAGTAATAGAGGTTATTGACGCCAGATGTCCGGTATCTAGTCGTAATCCAGATATTAATGGACTTGCCTCTGGCAAACTTAGACTTATTTTACTTAATAAATCAGACTTAGCTGACAAGGAAGCTAACAAAAAGTGGGTTGAATATTTTAAATGTCAGGGCTTCTATGTAGTGGAGCTTGACTCTAGAGACAGAAAGAATATGAAGGGCGTACAGGCTACTTTAGATGAGGTCTGCGCAGCCAAATTTGAGAGAGATAGAAAGCGCGGAATCAAGAATCGTCCAGTTAGAGCGATGGTTGTAGGTATTCCTAATGTAGGCAAGTCTACATTTATCAATTCTTTTGCAGGTCGTTCTGTTGCTAAGACTGGCAATAAGCCAGGTGTTACAAAGGGCAAGCAGTGGATTAAGCTTAATAAATCAGTTGAGCTTTTAGATACTCCAGGTATCTTATGGCCAAAGTTTGAGGACAATACAGTAGGCTTACATCTTGCGTTTATTGGCTCTATCAATGATGCCATTATTGAGACTAGAGAGCTTTCACTTGAGCTTGCTGATTTCTTAAAGGAGACTTATCCTGGCATTCTCAACAAGAGATATGAGGTGGATGAATCGGCTGTTAATCATGAGATTATTACTGAGATTGCAGCTAAGAGAAACTTTGTAAAAAAGGGTTCGGAGTTAGATTTTGATAAGGCGGCAGCGGTTTTAATTGACGAGTTTAGAAGTGGTAATTTAGGAAATATTACACTGGAGAGGCCATAAAATGAAGGTTATTGACTTTAACGAAGAAGAACAACTTATAAAAAAGGACATCGAAAGGGCTAGAGCCAATATGAAGGACGTAGAAGACCTATCTGATTTCGGTTCCACAAAGGAAAAGAAGACTCCTGAAAAAAAGACTTCTGATTCAAAGAAGAAAATAAAGAAGGAAGAGGAAGAAGAGCCTTTGACTTCAAAGGCTATTATCAAAGAGGTCATAAGTGTCATTTTAAATGTACTTATTTGCTTTTTGGTGGTTTTTTTAATCACTCAGTTTGTAGGTCAGAGAACTGTTGTCAGTGGCAGATCTATGGAGGATACACTTCAGGATAGAGACAATCTTATCGTTGACAAGATTAGCTACAGATTCCATGATCCTAATCGATTTGATGTGATTATTTTCCCTCATGATGAGTCTGGCATTGGTGGAGAGGAAAAAGATACTTTCTATATCAAGCGTGTTATTGGTCTTCCAGGTGAGACAGTTCGTATAGATGGTTCTGGAAATATTTATATTAACGATATTCTTCTTGAAGAGACTTATGGTACAGAGGTTATGGCTAATCCGGGTATGGCCAGCAATGAGATGATTCTAGGACCTGATGAATATTTTGTCCTTGGAGATAATCGTAACAATAGTACAGATTCTAGAATGATTGGACCTATTAACAGGGATATTATTGTGGGAAAGGCATGGCTAAGAGTATATCCATTTAAATCATTTGGCTTAGTCGACAACATTGAATAACATGAGCGAGAAGAAGATTTCAGAGATTCAAAAAGAATATAAGGATGCCAGCATAGATTTTCTTCCAGATTTTATAGAAGAATACATCAATGATGGCAGACCAGGTGTTTCCAAAATTATTGGTCAGGCTCAAAAGAAGATGGAAAAGCTTCGATTAGAGCGTGAGCGTATTGAAAAGCTCAAAGAATTTGAGAAAAAATACTGGGAAAAATACGATTATATTGGAGGTATAGATGAGGTTGGAAGAGGTCCACTTGCGGGTCCTGTTGTAACTGCCTGCGTAGTGCTTCCAAAGGATTGTGATATTTTATACATTAATGATTCCAAAAAGCTTACAGCTGCTAAGCGTGATGAGCTTTATGATGAAATAATGGAAAAGGCAGTTTCTGTTTCCATTGGCGTGGTTTCTGAAAATAGAATCGATGAAATTAATATTTTACAGGCTACCTATGAGGCTATGAGACAGGCTATTAAGGAAAGCAAGGTACAGCCACAGCTTTTACTTAATGATGCTGTTACAATTCCAGAGGTGGATATTCCACAGGTGGCTATAATAAAGGGTGATGCTAAGTCTATTTCTATTGGGGCAGCAAGTATTATTGCTAAGGTCACTAGAGATAGGATGATGGTTGATTACGATAAGATTTATCCAGAATATAATTTCGCATCCAATAAAGGATATGGCTCAGCAGAGCATATAGCGGCTCTTAAGGAGAATGGACCATGTCCAATTCATAGAAAATCATTTATTGGAAATTTTGTTTAGTTCTATATATAGGTGAGTTATGAATATTAACACTGGATTTAATCCATACAACTCAAACTATGTTAATAATGCGGATTTGACCAAGATGAGTCAGAGTCAATCATTGACAGGTTCTCCTCAGGATTCTCTCAAAGAGGGGGAGATTTTTGAGGGTTCTGTTAATAGTATTGATAATGGCAAGGTTACTATTGGCTTAGCCAATGGTCAGACTATGACCGCTAGATTGGATAGTGGCGTTAGTCTTTTGGAGGGGCAATCCGTATTTTTTCAGGTAAAGAGTAATGATGGTAATCTTATTCAGATTCGCCCTGTATCTCTTGGTTCATTAGATGCTAATCCTACACTTCTCAAGGCCCTAGATATGGCCAATATCGCAGCCACAGAGCGCACAATAAATATGGTAAATTCCATGATGCAAAACTCTCTTTCAATTAGTCCTGAGAGTCTTGCTGCCATGAATCGTGCCATGATTAACAATCCTGGTGTAGATCCTCAGACTCTTGTTACTATGTCAAAATATGGAATGGAAATGACACCTGAGAATGTAAACATGTTCCAGAACTATGCTAATGACAAGGCTCTTATTATTGATAATTTCGATACTATTTCCGAAATGCTCCCAGAGCTTATGTCTTCAAAAGAGCTGTCAGCATCAGATGTTATTAGCATTAATAATTCTATCAGAGAGATATTTATTCCAGAGGTTGCAGTTTCTGAAGAGGCTGTGGTTGCTTCTGAGCAAGCCAATCCGCAGGCAGGACAGACTACGGCAGTAGATACTGCGGTTACTAACGAGGCAAATACTAATCAATCAAACAATATAGAAGTTACTCCTCAAAGTGCTGCCCAGGTCAAGGATGCCGTTATTAATAATGCTCAGGATGAAGTAATTGATATAGTTAATCAGAATCCTAATTCGGAGCAGGCGGCAAAGGCACAAGGGATTGTTCCTGAAAGTGAAATCCTTACTAATTCAAAAGTTGATATCAATCAGCAGGTTATTATCAATGAAAATGAAGCATCTAATCAAGTGCTAAATAGTTTTGCTGGAGAAAAGCAGATTACATCTTTTAATACTTTGCTAAATTCACTTCCTGATTTTCCAAAGGACAATTTACAGATATTCAGTGAAGATGGAAGTCTTAGAGCAGATGCAGACATTAATCAGGTTTTTAAGGAGATTACCGATTACTTTAATAATCATCCTGATATTCCAAAAGAGACTTTAAATGATATAATACGAGAGCCCCTTTACAAGGGAATTCTTAAAAATATTATTGCCAACAGTTTTGCTATGGAGCCTAAGGATATTACAAAGCCAGGTGAGATATCAAAGCTTTATGAGCGAGTTTTAAAACAGACAGAAGCCTTAGAGAGGCTTATGGCTTCATTTTCTGGCAAGGCTGCAGAGACAATTAAGAATCAGACTGCAGAGATTCGACAGAATATTAATTTTATGAATTCTGCAAATGAAATGTATAATTTCGTTCAGATTCCTCTTAAGATGTACAATCAGAACACTGACAGTATGCTTTATGTTCGACAGAACAAAAAGAGCAGCTATGAGGCTGGCGAAGAGATTACTGCATTTTTGCATTTTGATATGGAACATTTAGGTTCTACAGATGTTTTTATTCGTCTGAAAGAGAATAATGTAGGTTGCAAGTGGAATTTGGCTAGCGAAGAGTCAATGAAGCTTATTGAGGATAATCTAGATATTCTTACAGCTAGACTTGAGGCTAAGGGCTTTTCTGTCAAATCAGAAGTCACTTGTGGCCAGCCAAAGACCTCCTTTGTAGAGGATTTCTTAGGTGCGCCTCCTGTTTCTACTGAGGACAGATCTGAGGGATTAGTGCATAGATATAGCTTTGATATGAGGGCATAATGATGGCTGAAAAAAAGGAATTCGACAAAAACAAAACAGCGGTGGCCCTTGCCTATGAGGCTGGAGATAGTGCTCCTAGAATACTTGCTTCAGGCAAAGGATATGTTGCTGAGCAGATAATTGAAGAGGCTAAAAAAGCCGATGTTCCTTTTTATCAGGACAATGAATTGGCTGAGACCCTTAGTAAGCTTGATATAGGAGATGCGATTCCTCCGGAGCTGTATGAGGTTGTTGCAGAGATTTTGGTCTTTGTTAACGATATGGAAAAGATAAAATCTAAGTTAGGATAGAGGTAAATATTGAATTATAGAAGGCAAGGAAATGCTTTTGAAAAGCTTGCTGCAGAATATTTAAAAGAACAAGGTCTTAAGATAATTAAGCTTAATTTCTATTGTAAAATGGGAGAAGTAGATATAATTGCTATGGATGGCGATTATCTAGTTTTTATAGAAGTTAAGTATCGCAAGTCATCTTCCAAGGGTTCTGCACTTTCTGCTGTTACTTTTGGAAAGATGAAAAAGATTTCGCGAGTGGCTGATTTTTACATGTACAGCCACAAAATAAGTGGCGACACGCCAGTTAGATTTGATGTAGTTGCAATTGAGGAAGGACATTTGACGCACCTTAAAAATGCGTTTGAGTATATACCGGTATGTTAAATAGTAGTCATAAAATTAAAGAGATAACGCCTGGTAGTCCAGCTGATTTGGCTGGGCTTAAAGCAGGAGACATTATCACTAAAATTAATAATGTTGAGCTGGTGGATATTTTTGACTATCATTATTATTCTGATGATGCCAATATCACGGTTGAGCTTTTGCATGAGGATGGCACCACAACATCAGTACTTGTGCCAAAGGAAGATGGTGAGGACCTTGGAGTTATCTTTTGTAATGGTCTTATGGATGATTACAAATCATGCTCCAATAAATGTGCTTTTTGCTTTATTGATCAGATGCCACCAGGCATGCGTGAGACTTTATATTTCAAAGATGATGACACACGTCTTTCGTTTTTACAGGGTAACTATGTTACTTTGACAAATATGAAGATGGCTGATTTAGATAGAATTATCGCCTACAAGTTAGGACCTATTAATATTTCTGTTCATGCAACCAACCCAGAACTTAGGGTTAAGCTTTTACATAATAGATTTGCAGGAGATATTCTTGAAAAAATAGAAAAGCTTTACCATGCAGAGATTCCTATGAATGCTCAGGTTGTTTCCTGCCCAGGGCTGAATGATGGGCCAGAGCTAGATAGGACTATTTCAGATTTGCTTCAGTTTGCTCCTGTTATGGGCTCTATGTCAGTTGTTCCTGTTGGAGTTACTAAATTTAGAGAGGGACTTTTTCCACTTCGCACATATACAGCTGAGGAGGCTGGAAGGGTTATTGACCAGATTGAGCATTGGCAGAATGTGGCAATGGAGCGTGTGGGCAATCACTTTGTCCAGGCTTCAGATGAGTGGTATATATTAGCAGGCCGACCACTTCCTGAGGCTGATAGATATGATGGATTTATTCAGCTTGAAAATGGCGTTGGTATGCTTAGGCTTTTAAAAGAAGAAGTTCTTGATGCCTTAGAGGATATAAAAAAGCCGTTGTTTATGAAAAAGCGTCATGTGACTATTGCTACAGGAAAGCTTGCTGCACCATTTATGAGGCAGCTTGCTGATTTAGTTACTGAGAAATTCAATAAGGTTTCCGTTGATGTTGTCTGCATTAGAAATGATTTCTTTGGTGAAGAAATAACTGTATCAGGTCTTATAACTGGGCAGGATTTAATCGCTCAGCTTAAGGACAGAGATTTAGGAGATAATCTTTTGCTGTCATGTACAATGCTTAGGGCTCAAGAGGAGGTTTTCCTTGATGATATAACACTTTCTGAGCTTGAGTCGGCTTTACAAGTTAAGGCTCGTATTGTACAATCAGACGGTCGCGATTTAGTTTGTGCAATTGTTGGACGTTAGTTTTTGTAATCATTGGACTTTAGGTTGAGAAAAAATCTTACGTTAACAATGATTAGTCATTCACCGCTCGACTAACACGTCTCGCTCAAGAATGCTAATACATTGTTAACTAGATTTTTATTGAAAATATTATATAAATTGATTAAAAATCGGTTTTACGGTTTTAGAAAGAGGTAAGGTATGGCAAGACCAGTTGTGGCTATTGTTGGCCGCCCAAATGTTGGAAAATCTACGCTGTTTAATGCCCTCGCTGGTGAGCGTATTTCTATAGTTAAAGACACTCCAGGTGTTACAAGAGATAGAATTTATGCTGATGTTAGTTGGCTTAATTATGATTTCACTATGATTGATACTGGCGGTATTGAGCCGGATTCTAAAGATATTATTCTTTCTCAGATGAGAGAACAGGCTCAGATTGCTATTGACACAGCTGATGTGATTATTTTCCTTGTGGATGTTAAGCAGGGACTTCAGGATAGTGATTCAAAGGTAGCTGATATGCTTCGCCGCAGTCACAAGCCAGTTATTTTAGTTGTCAATAAGGTGGATAGTTTCGAGCGAGATATGGCTGATGTTTATGAGTTCTATAATCTCGGTATCGGAGATCCAATTCCAGTTTCTGCATCATCTCGCCTTGGCTTTGGTGATATGCTTGATAAGGTTGTTGAGTATTTCCCTGAGCCATCTGAAAATGAGGAAGAGGACGATACTCCTAGAATTGCAGTTATTGGTAAGCCAAATGTAGGTAAGTCGTCACTTATCAATAAGCTTTGCGGTGAGGAGCGTGTTATTGTATCTGATATTGCAGGTACTACTAGAGATGCTGTAGATACAAGGGTTCGTTACAATCACAAGGACTACATTTTCATTGATACTGCAGGACTTAGACGTAAGAGCAAGATAAAAGAGGATCTTGAGAGATATTCTATAGTTAGAGCTGTTGCATCTGTTGAGAAGGCAGATGTAGTTATCATTATGATTGACGCTACTGAAGGTGTTACTGAACAGGATGCTAAAATTGCAGGTATTGCCCATGAACGTGGAAAGGGTATAATTATTTGTGTAAATAAATGGGATGCCATCGAGAAGAATGACAAGACCATGAAAGAACATGAGACTAAGATTCGTCAGATTCTTTCGTTTATGCCTTATGCATCTATTCTTTTTATATCAGTCAAGAGCGGTCAGCGTCTTGGTAAGATTTATGAGACAATTGATGCAGTTATCGAGAACAACTCTATGCGTATTGCCACTGGTGTTCTCAATGAAATTGTTACTGAGGCAGTTGCACTTCAGCAGCCACCTACAGATAAGGGTAAGAGACTTAAAATTTTCTACACAACACAGGTTGCGGTTAAGCCTCCTACATTCGTTATATTCGTAAATGAGAAATATTTGATGCATTTTTCATATGTACGATACCTTGAGAATCGAATCAGAGATGCATTCGGATTTGAAGGCACATCTTTGAAATTTATAATTAGAGAGAGAAAGGAAAACGAATAATGACAAGTGGGGAAATAATTGGAAGAATTGTAGCGGTAATTATTGGATATTGCTTTGGAATGATCCTTATGGGATATCTTATTGGCAAGTCTAAGAATATCGATTTGACAAAAGTCGGAAGTGGTAATGTTGGTTCTACTAACACTATGAGAAATTTAGGTGTTCCAGCAGGCCTTATTACTCTTTTATGGGATTGTACAAAATGTATTGTTGCTGTTGTTTTTGTATGGCTGACATTCCATAGATTTTTTGAAGATACAAATATTTACATGGTTTATGCAGGACTTGGTACTGTGCTTGGTCATGATTTTCCATGCTATATGCATTTTAAGGGCGGCAAGGGAGTTGCATCTACACTTGGATTTATTATTGCACTATTCCCAATAGGTGTGCCTATTCCAGCAGTTATCTTCATTGGAATAGTTGCAATCACTAGATACGTATCACTTGGCTCTATTATTGGAGTACTTTCATTTGCTGCTGAGATGATTGTGTTTGCTCTTTGCGATGTTAAGTCTGTCACTGACAGATTCCAGGGTAGAGAGTTAACAGAAGTGCTTGTTATTTGCTGTTTTGTTTCAGCTCTTTCAATAGCACTTCACCATGCAAATATTAAGCGTTTACTTTCAGGCAATGAAAATAAATTTTCATTCCACCCAGAAACTAGAGCATAGAAACTAGAGGTATTTAATGGCTAGAATTAGTGTAATTGGAGCTGGTAGCTGGGGTGTAGCCCTTGCTGTTATGCTCAACAAAAATGGTCACGATGTTAAGGTATGGTCACATCGTCAATCTCAAGTAGACCAGATGAATGATACCCATACTAGCGACAAAATAAAGGGAGTGAGACTTCCTGATTCAATGAGCTTTACTGCTGATATAGAGGATGCAGCTAAGACAGCCGATGTTATTTTAATGGCAGTTCCATCTAAGGCTACTCGCGAGACAGCAGAGAAGATCAAGCCTTTTGTCAATGACAATCAGATTTTCATCACTGTAACAAAGGGTATCGAAGAAGAGACGCTTTTTACTCAGACAGAGATTTTGGAAGACGTTCTTGGCAGTGAGAAACGTATATGCGTACTTTCTGGACCAAGCCACGCTGAGGAAGTAGTTACTTTCAAACCTACACTTGTGGTGGCAGGCTCAACAGATCGTCAGACATCTCTATTTGTTCAGAACTTATTTATGAACAAGTACTTTAGAGTTTATTCTTCCCCTGATGTTAAGGGTATTGAAGTTGGTGCAGCGCTTAAGAATGTCATTGCTCTTGCTGCAGGTATGTCAGATGGACTTGGCTTTGGTGATAACGCTAAGGCAGCTTTAATTACTCGTGGTATCAAGGAGATTTCAGCTCTTGCAGTGGCAATGGGCGGACAGGCAGAGACTCTTTCAGGTCTTACCGGTGTAGGTGACTTAATTGTTACATGCTCATCTATGCATTCTAGAAATAGAATGGCTGGTTTTTACATTGGCCAGGGTATGACAAAGGACGAGGCTATGGAAAAGGTTGCCATGGTAGTAGAGGGTGTGTTCTCTGCAAAGGCAGCTATGAAGCTAGCTAAAAAATATGATATTGAGATGCCAATAGTAGAGGTGGTTAACGCTGTATTATTTGATGGCATGGCTGTTAAGGATGCAGTATACGAGCTGATGACTAGATCTAAGAAAGATGAAACCGACGAATTAGAATGGTAATTATTTTAGGCAGGCCCTTTAGGGCTTGCCTTTTTTATTAGAAACAGTGGAGTTTTGCAATGCAAAACTCTATTTTGTTACATGGAATGTTAATGGAATTTTCACACAATTCAATAATAGAGAATGATAATATAAACGTATGAGGTAGAGCATATGTTTATAATGATATTGAAAATGTCTGGTCTGACTTTACTCTATCTAATTCTTACGGCAATTCTTTGGCGTTGGACCAGAATCAGGGGGTTAAATAAGACAAGAAAGCTTATTGTAGGTGTTGCATTTGGAATAAGCTCAATTTTGTCTACTCATTTTGGCGTATCCTATGAACATATGGTTATTAATATAAGAGATGTTGGCCCGCTTGCCGCCGGATTATTCTTTTCTCCTGGGGCAGGTATACTTGCTGGTCTTATTGGCGGTATTGAAAGATATATCGTTGGTACGTTTCTTGGCGTGGGTTCATATACAAGGATTGCTTGTAGCGTATCTACATGTCTAGCAGGCTTTGTTGCACTGGGGATGAATAGTGCTGTCTTTAAAGGACGAAAGCCTTCTCCATTCTACGCATTTTTTATGGGCTCTGTTATGGAAGTTTTCCATATGTATGTAGTTTTCTTAACTCATAGAGACGATATGAGAATGGCTTTCATGGTTGTCGATACCTGTTCTATTCCTATGATTATTTTCACTGGTATCTGCCTTGCTCTTATATCTATTATGCTTCAGGTTTTTACAGGAGAGTGGACCAATCCTCTGAAAAAACAAGACGAAGAGTCTATTTCTGTTTCACAAAAGTTCCAGCGTTGGCTTTTTATAATTACATCTATTGTTATACTTGGAAGCTTTATTATTACATTTTTGATTCAAAACCAGGCAGCATTTCAAGATGGTAAAAATACACTTATTGCAAATGCTCAGTCTATAAGAACCTCTTACATGGAAAATAGGCTGGTTATTGAACATGATAGCAATGTTCAATTCCAGATAATAGCAAAGGATGGTGTGGTCTTAAGAGGAGAACATACTGGGGAAGCTGTACCGTCCAATGAATTTGAAAAATATAAGGCTAATATTGAAAAAATATATTCTGGGAAGTTTTGGGGAAAGGATAGTCTCATCTATATTACCCAGGTTTATGATGGGGATTATGTTGTTGCTGCAATGGAAAATGATGAGGTTTATTGGCACAGAAATGCAGAAGCTTACGAAATCGCATTTGCGGATATTCTTTTGTTTACCGTTATTTATGTGTTGATCGCTTTTCTTGTAAATCAGATAGTAGTAAACAATATTAGGCTTATTAATGCATCTTTAAGCAAGATTACAAACGGTGATTTAAATGAGGTGGTTACTGTCAGAAGTTCCTCTGAGTTTGCTTCACTTTCAGACGATATTAATCAGACTGTATTGACTCTAAAAGGTTATATAGCTGCTGCAGAAAAAAGAATAGAAAGAGAGCTGATCCTTGCCAAAACCATTCAGGAATCTGCCCTTCCTAAAGTGTTTAATTTTCCTGGTGAAAAGAAATTTGATTTGTTTGCATATATGAAAACTGCAAAGGAAGTAGGTGGAGATTTCTATGACTTTTTCCTTGTAGATAGAGATAAGCTTTGTCTTGTGATTGCTGATGTTTCTGGAAAGGGTATTCCTGCAGCCTTGTTCATGATGCGAAGCAAAACTGCAATCAGGAGTTTGGCAGAGTCCGGTGCATCTCCTGAAGAAATTATCTATAGGGCTAATAATACTCTTTGTGAAGGCAACGATGCTGAGATGTTTGTGACAGTTTGGATTGGAATAATCGATCTAAAGACTGGTGTTATGAAATGCGCCAACGCAGGTCATGAGTTTCCGTTTATCAAGCGGCGTGGTGGCGACTATGAGGTAATAAAAGACAAGCATTCACTTGCAATAGCTGCTATGCCTAATACTAGAGCAACGGAATATGAAATTGTCTTAGAGCCTGGCGATAGGATATTCGTATATACGGATGGAATTCCTGAGGCAGTAAATAATAAATTTGAACAGTTTGGAGTGAAAAGAGCTGTAGACTGTCTCAATTCTTTTAAAGGAGTATCGGTTGAAGAATCTCTTAAAAAACTGGCGGATGAAGTGATTTCATTCCAGGGAGATGCAGAGCAATTCGATGATATTACAATGTTAGGCTTTGAGTTTGTTATATATGCTGAAGACTAAAGGAGGCTTGTATGATTTTCAAAAATGTGCTTAGTCGTTCTGATATGATTTCTTGTCTTTTGTGCTTGGACCCACCTTGTTCGGAAGCTTGTCCTAAAGGTGATCCGGCAAAAATGCTAAAAAATGTTTGGTTTGACAATCAGGACATTGCAGCAATGAGTCTTCCGGGTATTAATCCTTGCGTAAAGTGTGACGCACCATGTGAGAAGGCCTGTATTAGTAAAAGGAATGTACAAATTAAAAATATAATTACCAGGCTATCTGATGAAGTTAGACCTATGGCAGAAATAGAAATACCAGAAAATGAATCTGCCCTTAAATGCGATATTTGTGGTGTGCCTTTGGAAAATCCATTTTTGCTATCTTCATCTGTTGTTTCTTCAACTTATGATATGTGCGCTAGGGCATTTGACGCTGGATGGGCAGGAGCTTGTTTTAAAACCATTTGTTCCTTTGATATTCATGAGGCTTCTCCAAGATTTTCAGCTATTTCTGGAGACAATGGTAGCATAATTGGTTTTAAAAATATTGAGCAGTTATCTGACCACAGTGTTTCTGAAAATATGGAGATATTCAGGAAGCTTAAGAAGAATTATCCTAACAAGGTTATCTTAGCTTCTATAATGGGACAAAATGAGGCTGAATGGGAGTCACTTGCCAAGCTTTGTGAGGAAAATGGAGCGGATGCCATAGAACTTAATTTTTCATGTCCTAATATGCAAGAAGATGGACTTGGTTCTGATATAGGACAACTTCCAGAGTTGGTTGAGAGATTTACTAAGGCAGCTAAAAGGAGTACTACTATTCCTGTATTTGCAAAGCTTACACCGAATGTGGCAACTATGAGTCCTGCTGCAGAGGCTGCACTTCGTGGTGGCGCTGATGGAATAGCTGCTATTAATACAATAAAGAGTATCACAGGTGTTAATCCATATACTTATGCGGGAGATGCTTCTGTAAGAGGAAAGTCGGTTATAGGTGGTTATAGTGGTAATGCGGTAAAGCCCATTGCCCTTCGATTTATGGCTGAGCTTGGTAAAAATGAAAAGCTTAAAGGCATGCATATTAGTGGTATGGGAGGAATTGAAACCTGGCGAGATGCTCTTGAGTTTATGCTGTTAGGCGCTGGTTCTATTCAGATTACTACAGCGGTTATGCAATATGGATACGGAATTATTGATCAGTTAAAGACTGGACTAAACTATTATTTGGTTCAGATGGGGATTAAATCTGTTAAGGATATTATAGGAGCTGGAATTGATAGTGTAAGTAATACTACAGATGATTTAGAGAGGGATACAGTTTTACTGCCAAAATTTGCTCTTGATAAATGTGTCCACTGTGGTCGATGTGTTGTTTCATGTAATGATGGAGGCCACCAGGCTATTAGTTTTGAAGATAGAATCCCTCATCTTGATGGAAGTAAATGTGTAGGCTGTCATCTGTGCTTACTTGTGTGTCCTGAACACGCAATTTCACATAGTAAGAGAAGGATTAATCGAGGGGATGGTTGATTGTTAACAAGTGTAGGCCGTTTGGCCAATGGAGGGTTTAGTATGAAAAAAAGGATGGCTTTTGTTTTGGCCCTATTAATTTTGTCATTATCAGTGCTTGGCTGTGGTACTAAAGAAACAGCTGCTCCAGCCACTGATACACCAGATGGGGATGTAAATGGTAGCGCAGTAGAGGATGTGGCAGAAGAGCCTGTCGAAAATGCTTCAGTGTCATTACCACTACCGGCATATAAATATACTGGTGATGAAGAATATTTAGCTGAAATAAGTGATTATCTCATTGACTATTTCGGTAAGGAGGCAGGACTTGATGATTTGGACGTATTGATTCCATATAGCATCATTGTTCAAACTGATGAGAACAGTGAAGATGATATTGTTGTATATGGTTCTTTCAATATTGATGGATACACACTTAGAAACACTACACTTTGCTCAGGTCCTGGAGCTAGAAGCTATGGTATTTTCCATATAAGCAAGGCTGATGGAAATGTTACGATAACAGACGGGCAATTATCTCAGACTTATTACGATATGCAGGATATGTTTAGCCCTATTGAAGGTATGTTGGACAAGATTAATGCATTGTCTGATGAGGATATCGAAAAGGCTCGCGTCCAGTCTATTGAAGAATATGTTACATCAAATAATCTTGGCATTACACAGTGGCAGGACTTTGGTAGAGCACCTGAGGCTATTGCAGGAGCTACCACTAGCGATGAAGACGAAATGTATACATTTAAGAGTAATTTCGATTATGAGATTACTTACGACTTAAGGAAGATAACTCTTTCTTCTATAGGAGAAGAGGGGGATATGTTTGGCAGAGTGGAAAGCGGAGACTTCTATTCTGGTACTTTTATGGTTATCTGTACATCTGCTTATTCAGACCCAGAGAAGGCTGTATATGAAAATAACACTGATATAAGTCCTAAGGATTTAGAATTTACAGATACAACAATTGGTTCTTATCCTGCCAAAAGAGCTGAGTGGATTGAAAGAACTGATGATGGCAGTGAGATGAGATATGTGTTCTACGGAATTGATGTAAAAGAAACTGTCATTACAGTAAAGCTATCTACCACACATTCTGAGAAGGTGCCTGAGATGAGCATCGAGGAGCTTGATGAGTTCTTTGCAGATACGCTTGCTACCTTTAAATATAATTAGTTATTGCGTGTTTCCTAATTCTTATATTGGATAATAGAATATAGCTTAATTTGTCTAGCTCATTAGAGGAATCTAATGGGCTAGATTTTTATTTTTGCTATTGATTTTTGTTTGTTTAAGTAGTAGTATACTACTTGGCTGATAGAGATATTATTTTTCTACTATATGAATTATGAAAGGGATAGAAAATTTATGAATAACAATGAAAAGGTTTTAAAGAGAGCACATAGGGCAAAGATTTTTGCCATTATCAACATTCTGCTTTTAATTGCAATGTTTGTATATGTAAATGTGACAGGGGCATTTGATATCCAGTGTTTATGGTTTAATAAAGGGTATGATGCTTCAAAGTACGCTTTTTATTTAGCAGCATCGATTTTTGCTATTTCTGCAATTGTAGGATTTATAGTTTGCCTTGGTTCAAAGAATTCTCCAGACTGGGAAGGATTAAAGTCAAACGACCCATATACTTTAGAGGACCAGGGAAATAGTATCCGTTCACTTGCTAAGGCAAACGGTGTTAAACTTCCAGTGGTTTTCCCTAGCATGCTTATTTTAATAGTTCCTATTGCAGCATTTCTTTTAATTAATTTTAATGTTATGGGATTTGCTTGGCTTCATAATGGTGGTAATGATGTTGATACCATCATTTCTAGAGAGGAAAAAATAGATAAAGAAGATAAGGAAGACAAAGAGGATAAGGACGATTCCAAAGCAGATGAGAAAATCGATCCAAAGGATGTGGATGCAAGGATTGATGCTATGATTAAAATTGGTGAGAAAAGAGGATATAATTGCACATCTAGTCTTATTGATGATCATTATTTCGTTGATTTTTCCGCAGAAAAAGTTCTTGAGGATGAGTCTCTTACGATTATGATAAAAAAAGATGGAACAGTTAGGTCAGTGGATTACCGTTGCAATTTTCTTCCGGATTTATCCAATAAAGATAATTTAAGAAGAAGTGAAGAAAAAATCTCCAATTTAGTAGATATGGTTAAAGAATTCTATGACAAAGGCTTAATAGATTCTGAAGAATACTATACTAAAGTAGAAATATCAGATGAATTTAAGGAGAAAATTGAAAATCATTCCTTTGATGGAGAAGAATTCCTTACTGATTATAGTACTGTTGATTACAAAGATAACTTTAACGCTTCTGCAAGTTGCTTGTTCTTCGATGACGGAACGGCACTATTTGGCGTTTCGGTATCATATTATGAATCAAATTATTAATTGGTTTCATAGGTATTGCTAACAGATTTTTGAATCTTTTGTGAAACTTCATTTAGTGGTGCTGTAATCTATTGACTACTAGATAGTGTGGTGGTAGTATAATTCTATCAACACAATATCTAGTAGTTTTTTTGTTTAAAAATCTATATATTGAC